>JAEEGF011608114.1_pt1 | contig 52715 bp, 68 predicted proteins | sample 9134171 | NCBI WGS metagenome assembly JAEEGF01 (sample SAMN16246542, study PRJNA631951) | gut metagenome | biome: gut microbiome; feature: rumen; material: AP-attached | host: Bos | place: Iran: Karaj | collected 2018-10 | reverse complement strand
ACTTGGAAAAGTAACTCCAGTAAAATATAAAAATGGAGAATAATGTAATTTAGAAGAATCATATATTGAGGCTACAAGATTAGATTCTGAATATCAAATCAAATCATATTTAGCTTGTAAAAATGAATCAGATTATCTAAATACATTTATAGATGATACTGAAAAGATGATTATAATTAAACCAGAAACAACTACAACAGAAACTACAACAGTGGCAGAAAAGACAACAACAGTCGCAAAAACAACAGCAAAACAAACAACTAAGTTTGTAACAACAAAAGCAACAACTTATACTGTATCATTTAATTCCAATGGTGGTTCATTCATTGAACCTATAACAGTTAAGCAAGGAAGTGTTATTACTTATCCAATTCCTGTTAGAGAAGGATATACATTTGTTGGATGGTATTCAAATGGTTCTAAGTTTGATTTAAGTACTGGAATTTATAGAGATTATGTATTAGTTGCTAAATGGACTAAATAGTGTATTCAATAAAAAAACTCAGATTAAAAATCTGAGTTTTTATTTTTCTTATCATCTTTCTTTGCTTTTGTATATTCATCACCAACTGGGAAATACTTAATTAAATAAGGATCTTCTTTAGTACCAGTTCCTGACTTATATAAAACGTTTGAAGAAATGTTAAATGTATAATGTAGACTTCCTGTAGACTTACAGTTTTCTAATCTTATATATTGATTTAACATATATGCTTGATAATTAGTGTCTGCATCTGCAGTAACTGTCCATCCTGATAATTCTTGATCACTTAACCAGTTATAGTTTAAACAACTACTACTATCAGGTGAAACACATTCTTTATCAAGAGATGCTTGTAAATATTCATATATTGCTATAGCTCCTAATTGAGTTTTTACTGTTTTACTACATTCAGTAGAACCATCATTAGTTGTATCAGCAAGACTTCTTTTTCCAATACATAAAGATTGAGTTGTAACATATGATTTAAACTTATTAGTTTGTTTTTCATATAATTCTTCTAATCTTTCATTTAATCTTGAATTAATATCGTTATAAATAAATTCGTTTATTCCGTAATTTTTCTTATTTTCGATGTTATATCTATCATCCCATCTAGTACTGTTAACACCTTTAACTCTCATTAGTCTGATAGTTCCATCTTCGTTTATTTTTAATATTCTAAATAAATCATCATCAATTTTAACGTAGTTGTTTAAAACTTCACCACGTTCAACATATGTATTACCAACGGCATATAAACCAACACTAGTTTCAACTAATTGATCTTCAATAATTTTATCTTTGAAGAATACTGTTTCAACTGTGTTATCTTTGTTATCTGATTTACATTCAATAACAGGTGTATATAAGTAACTACCATTGTTATTTTCAATAATAACTTCACCTGAACATTTAATTGATTCATCATGATATGCTTCAGATGGTTCACTCATATAACCAGCTTCAATTAATTTCTTAAGTGAAATTGAAATTGATGATCCATCATCTTGTGGTAAATCATCTTTATTTTCTTCTTTTTGATAATACTTGTATGCATATTGAACCATGTCAGTTCTTATGTTTTTAATTTTACTTGAAGAACCACCTTTAGAACAACTTGCAAATAAGAATAAAATTATAATTACACCAACGAATATTCCGATTATTAATCCTAGTTTTTTTAATAACTTAGGACTCATTTTTTTAATCAACTCCATTCACTTAAAGTATATCAAACAAGGGTATTATATTCAATCTTTATTTACGTAGATTACATTTACAATTAACGATATATCGTCGTTTAAAAAATAAAAGTGTAAAGTTGAGATGACTTTCATTGAAAAATATAAAAAATAGTATAAAATAGATGATACTTTTATATTTTTTGATTTTTCAGAAAAATTATAAAAAGTAAGATATCTTAATTGAATATAATCACTACTCATGATAAAATTAATTAAGGTAGGAGTTGGTTAAAGTGTTAGAATTTATAATAGCACATTACATTATATTCATAGTAATTGGAATAGTATTATTACTAGGCTTATTTGGTTATATTATGGATAGAAGAAAATATAAAGAATATCGTGAAGAAATACTTAAAGATACAGCTTTAGAAGATTCTTTAATGAGTCAACCTGAATTAAGTAATGTAGCTAAGCATACACCAACTAAGAAATAGGAAAGGAAGAGGATAATATGACATTAACAGCAGTATGGAATATAGTCACTAAATTATTAGATATTATTGTTATATGGGTTCTATTCTATGTAATATTTAAAAATATTAAAAATAATGTAAAAATGGTACTTATTTTTAAAGGAATTATAATTATCATTTTAATCAAAATACTTTCAAGTTTATTAAACCTATATACTGTAGGAGTATTACTTGAGTATGTTATTTCTTGGGGACCTATTGCTTTAATAGTAATATTCCAACCAGAAATAAGAAATATACTAGAACAAGTTGGTAGAACTCAATTGTTAGGAAGACATAAAGTATTAACAATTGATGAAAGAGAAAAAGTAGTATTCGAAATTATGAATGCAGTAGAACATCTTAAGAAAGATAAAACTGGTGCATTAATAGTTATTGAAAGAGATATGTCTTTACAAGAATATATTGCTCCAACTACTAAATTATATGCAGATATTTCTAGTCAATTACTAGAAGCTATTTTCTTACCACCAAATCCATTACATGATGGTGGTGTAATTATTCAAGGAGATAAAGTAACATGTGCTGGTGCAGTATTTAAAACAAGTATGAATCCAAATGTTAATAAGAAATTAGGTACTCGTCATAGAGCTGCTTTAGGTGTTGCTGAAGAAACTGATGCTATTGCATTAGTTGTATCTGAAGAAACAGGAAGAATATCTATAGCATGTGATAATTACTTACATTATAATTTAACTCTTGAAGAATTCAGAGAAAGATTATTAGAAGAATTAAAACCAAAGAACGATGTATTCTATGATGCAGAAGGTGAGGAAGGTGAAGGATATGAAAATAATTAAAAAGATATTCAAACCATTCCTAGCATTATTTAAAGTACTATATAAAGTAGTAGATAAAATAATTGTTACTCCATTAAGTAGATTAGTTTATAGAGTACATGATTATGTTAAAAGTCATGGAACTGGTATTGAAAGAATATTAAATAGACCAAATGCACTTATTATTATTTCATTAATATGTGCAATAGTTATGTTTGTACTAGTTGATCAAAAAGTTATTTCTTTAACTGAAAAAGAAGCTGAAGTATTAACTGGTCAACCAATTAACATTGTTTATAATAAAGAAGCTTATGTAGTTGAAGGAGTTCCTGAAACTGTAGATATTACATTAATAGGATCTAAATCAACTGTATATTTAGCAACTCAATTAGGAGATCAAGAAGTTACTTTAGATTTATCTAAATATGGACCTGGAACATGGAAGGTTAAATTAAAATATAACCATTCAGTTAACAATGTTTCATATAAGTTAGATCCAAGTACTATTACTGTTAAGATTTCTGAAAAGGTAAGTAAAACTTCAAGTTTAACTTATAACTTATTAAATGAAAATTCATTAGATAGTAAATTATCTATTTCAAATGTAGAACTTGATAATAACAAAGTTATTGTTAAGAGTTCACAAGAAATATTAAATAAGGTAGCAGTAGTTAAAGCATTAGTTGATGCATCAGATATTACATTAAAAGAATCTGGTGAATTTACAATTGATAATGCACCACTTGTTGCATATGATTCAAATGGTAAATTACTTGAAAATGTAGAAATGGTACCATCAAGTGTATCTGCTAAAGTTACAATTGATTCATATCATGCTACTAAAGATGTTAAAGTAGTTACAAATGGAACTATGTCATCAGGTAAAGCTATTTCATCATTAACAACGTCAATTAAGACTGTTGAAGTATATGGTGATAAAGCTACAGTAGATGCATTACAATATGTTGAAGCTGCAATTAATGTTGAAGGATTAGATAGTAATAAGACATTATCAGTTAACTTAACTCAACCAGTTGGAATCAGATATATGTCTGAAACTAAGACAAATGTTGAAGTTGTAGTTGGAACTGAAGCAAATAAAACAATATCTGGTGTACAAGTTAGAACAACAAACTTAGCATCTGGATATGTAGCAAATGCTGCAACAACAGAAGACCAATATATTGATGTAATTGTTAAAGGTGTTGAAAGTGTAATAAATGGAATTGAAGCATCTGATATAACAGCATATGTTGATTTATCTGGATTAAAGACAGGTACACATACTGTTCCAGTTAAAGTATCAGTAAATGATTCATTAATTAATGCTCAAACAGCTAAGACAGAAATTACAGTTAAAATTACTGAACAAAAGTAATGTAAATTAAAAATAAAAAAGTAGTTAAAATTAACTACTTTTTTTTATTTAATGTTATTCTATTGTTATAAGAAGGTGGTAAAGTGAATAAAGGTTTTACTCTAATTGAATTATTAGCAAGTATTATCATAATCGGATTATTGTTAATAATTACTATACCTTCATATATAAGTGTTTATAACACATCTAAAGAAACAGCATATAATAATAAAATGAAAAATATTAAACTTCAAGCTGTGAAATATGCAGAGAAAATAAAAGATGAAGTACAGGCTGAATCTTGTAAAGAAGTAAAGATTAAAGATTTAATACAAAAAGGATATTTAACAACTGATTATAAAACAAAAGATGCAATTGAAAATCCATATACTAAAAATGATTTCGAAGAAAATTTATCTGTTTGTTATTGCTCATCAGATAATGAGCTTAAAGCTTTTTATATAGATGCATTTGATTATACTCAATCATATGTAAAAGGTACTGAGGTTAGATATAATGGTAAAATATATCAAAGTATTGTTACATATGATTATATGACTATAGTAAATGATATAAATGCTAATAAAAAAACTACAAAGAAATGGGATAATAATGGAAACCAAGTAAGTTCATGTACTGGATATTTTAATGATGAAATAAATGTTTGTATTTCTAGTACATCAACACTTAATACTACATATGTATTAAACAATTTCTTTAAAGTTATAGAATGTTAAGCGATACCCATTGTATCGCCTTTTTATTGAAAAAATATGCTTTTTCAACTATAATTTTGTAAAGGACTGATACTATGAATAAAATAGTTATGTTAGTTTTAGATGGGTTTGGCTATCGTGATGAAGAAACAGGAAATGCTATAAAATTAGCTCATATGGATAATTATGAAGAACTATTAGAAGAATATCCATATGCTGTTCTTTCAGCAACAGGTGATGAAATTGGATTACCTGACGATACAACAGCTGACTGTGAAGTTGGTCATCTAACAATAGGTGCAGGTAAGAAAATTAAACAAGATGTTACATTATGTAATGAAGTACTTGGAAGTACTATCATAGAAAAGAATGCAAATCTTATTAATTTCTTAACTCAATTAGAAGAAAAACAAGGTACTCTTCATTTGATGGGTATGGTATCTGATGGATGTGTTCATTCAGATATAACATATATGAAGAATTTTATAACTCACTTAAAAAATTTGGGGGTTAAAAAATTATATTTTCATGCTATTACAGATGGAAAAGATGTAGCTAAAGATACTGCTGTTCATTACTTAGAAGAATTAGAAAATGTAATGAAGGAAGTTAAACTAGGTAAAATAGCAACTATATGTGGTAGATCATTTGCTATGGATAGAGATAATAAATGGGATAAAGTAAAGATATATACAGATCTTATATTTAAAGGAAGTGGAGTAGCAATAAAGAATTATGCTGCTGGTATAAATGCTTGTTATAAGAAAGAAGTATATGATGAAAATATTCCACCTATATTATTAGATGAAAAAGGTATTATTTCTAACAATGATGGAATTATTTGGTTAAATTATAGAATAGATAGATCAAGAGAATTATTATCAATTTTAACAGATCCTAATTTTAATTTATTTAGAACTAATAGACCTAATAATTTAAGTGTACAAACTATATTACCAATTAATAATATGGAAATAGATTATATGTTGGAAAACAATGAAGATGTATATGCATTACCATCATATTTAGATGATTTAGGAATGAAGCAAGCAAGAATTTCTTCTTCAGAAAAGTTCTCACATGTTACATATTTCATGAATGGTGAAGAAAATAAAAAACTTCAACACTGTGATGATTATATGATTCCATCAGGTGGAAGATATAGATATGATGAAGAACCAACAATAACAATGAATGAAATATTAAAACAAACAGTTAGATGTATGGAAAAGGATTATGATTTAATTACGGTAAATATTTGTAATCCAGATATGCTAGGACATTCAGGTGATATTGATAAAACAATTGAATGTTTAAAGAAACTAGATGAAATATTAGAAGAATTATTTGAAGCTGCAGATGATAACTTCTATAAAGTTATTATTACATCAGATCACGGAAATGTAGATGAGATGTTAGATGCAGATGGAAATGTTACTAAAGCTCATAGTATGAATCCAGTTCCTTTTATTATAAGAGATAAGAAAGTAACTCTTAGACATAAAGGAAATCTTACTAATATTGCTCCAACAATACTTAAATATATGGATATAGCAATACCAGATGAAATGAAGGATACAAGAGTTTTATTAATAGACGAAGAATAAAAAGGAAGATGATAAAATGAAATTTGATGAAAGTGTTTTAAGAGAAGCAGATATACGTGGAAAATATCCAGATCAATTAAATTCCGAATTTGCTATGCGTTTAGGAAAAGTATTTGGTACATATGTTAGAAAAAACAAATCTGATTATTGTGTTGTAGGACATGACAATAGATTTGGTGGACCAGATTTAACTAAGAATTTAATAGAAGGATTATTATCTACAGGTGTTAATGTAATCTACATTGGATTAGTAACTACACCAATGCTTAATTATGCTTCACGTAGATTAGGAATAGATTATGGTGTTGAAGTAACAGCATCTCACAATCCTAAAAATGATAATGGCTTCAAATTATTTGGAAAATATGCATTACATTGTTCTCATGAAGATTTAGATTATATCTATGAAGCACTTAAGAATCCAGATTTCAAATTCAAAAAAGGTGATGGAGATTTAAAACATATAGATGTATCAGATGCATATGCTGATGCAGTAGCTGAATCAACTGTACCAGGGAAGAAGAACTTAAAGGTAGTTGTTGATCCAGGAAATGGAACAGGATCAGTTATAGTAAAAAAAGTATATGATAGATTACCATATAAAGTAACATATATAAATGATAAATCAGATCCTTCATTCCCAAATCATCATCCAGATCCAAATGTAAAAGAAAATTTAAAACAATTACAAGCAGCTGTTAAAAAGAATAAAGCTGATATTGGTTTAGCATATGATGGGGATGCTGATAGAATAGGTGTAGTTGATAACCAAGGTAATATTATTGATTCAGATGTTATGATGGCACTTATGGTTGGACCTATTTTAAGAGACTTCCCAGATAAACCAATTTTAATAGATGTTAAATGTACTAAAGCATTACAAGATGAAATAGAAAAACATCATGGAAAATTTATTGAAGTAACACCTTCAAGTGCTAGACAAGAAGACCAAATGTTCTTTGATGATTTAGCTTTTGGAGGAGGATATTCAAATCATATATTCTTCCATGATAGACATCCAGGATATGATGATGGTATATATGCAGGATTAAGATTCCATGAAATGTTATCTTATTCTAAATATCCATTATCAGATATGTTAAAAGGATTAAAAACATATTATAATACTGATGAAATAAAAGTAGCTACTACAGATGCTAAAAAATGGAAGATAGTTAAGAGTATTAAGAAATACTGTGATAACAATGGATATGAATATTCAACTACAGATGGAGTAAAAGCATATCTAAAAAATGGTTGGGCATTAGTTAGAGCATCTAACACAGGTCCTAACTTAACATTAAGATTTGAAGCTACAACTGCTGCTAGATTACATGCTATTAAAAAAGAATTTATGGGTATGGTTGAAATGTTAAATAAATAAATGCAACTTTGTTGCATTTTTTTATTGACTTTATATTTTGATTTAGTGTATAATCCTAATTGCAACAAAGTTGCATCATGAAAGAAGGAAAAATATGAATAATTTGTTATTACATGCAGTTGAAGGAGAAAGTGGGCTATTAGATATAGCATTAGATACTCTTGTGGATGGAGTAAAACTAATACCATTTTTATTTATAGCATTCTTAATTATTGAACTTATTGAACATAAGTTATCAAAGAAAACAGAAAAGGCCATAGCTAAAGCAGGTAAAGGTGGACCTATAATTGGTGCATTACTTGGAGGTATTCCTCAATGTGGTTTCTCAGTTTTAGCAACAAATCTTTATATAACTAGAATTATTTCATTAGGAACATTAATAAGTATTTATTTATCTACAAGTGATGAAATGATACCAGTACTATTATCAAGTGATGCTCCTATTAATAAAGTACTTGCATTTGTTGGTATTAAAGTATTAGTTGGTATGGTTGTTGGATTTATTATTGATCTAATATTAAGAGAGACACATAAGAAAGAAGAAAAGAAAAATAAAAAACATGCTCATGAAGATTTTCATGTATGTGAAGAAGAACATTGTCACTGTGAAGAAAGTCTTCTTAAATCTTCAATAATACATACTATAAAAACATTAGGATTTATATTGTTAATAACATTTGGATTAAATATATTATTTGGATATGTTATATCAGAAGAAGCTGTAGAAGGATTCATGGAATCACATAAATTACTTGCACCTATGTTAGCATCTCTAATTGGACTTATTCCAAACTGTGGAGCTTCAGTAATGATTTCATCTATCTATGCTGAAGGAGTTATAACATTTGGTACAGCTATGGCTGGTTTATTAACCAATTCAGGTTTAGCTTTATTAGTTTTATTTAAACAAAATAAAAACATGAAAGAAAACTTGGGAGTTGTTGGATTAATATATTTCTTAGGTATATTATTTGGATATATATTTAATTTAATAGGTGTTGCAATATGATAGAAGAATTATTAAAAAAATATAATTTAAAAGTTACAGATAAAAGAGTAGAACTTTTAAATACAATAGTAGATTTAAATGAAAATGCTTCTATAAAAAATATTTTATCTAAATCAAAAGATATGGATAAAACAACAGTTTATAGAAATTTAGAATCATTAGAAAAAAGTGGATTATTAACTAGAGAAATATCTGGATCTGATATTATATATTTAATAAATGGACATCATAAACATCATTTAACATGTACTAAATGTCATGAAAGTGTTGAAATAGAATGTCCATTTGATAAACAAGAAGAATTAAATGGATTTACTATTACTAATCATTATTTAAATATTGAAGGTGTATGTAATAAATGTCAAAAAAAATAGGAACTCAATTGAGTTCCTTTTTAAATACTATCTAATGCTAATTCAATCATATCATCTAATGCTTTTTCTCTTTGTTCAGGAGTCATTGCATTTTCTTGATCATATTTAGAATCAACTACAGTCATCATAACAGTAGCTTCTTTTTGTTGCATTCTAGCTACGTGTAGAAGTCCAAAGCCTTCCATTTCACATGCAACTAATTCAGATACAATAGGACATCTATCAAATATATGATCTATATTAACGTATACATCAAATACATCTGATGTAAGAGTAGGTCCTAAAGCAACATTTATATTTTTATCTTTAGCTGTTTTTAATATTTTTAAATTTAAATCTATAGATGAATCAATATATTTGTCATATAATTTTCCATATTGGAAAGCAAAACTAGATTCTGAATAACATCCTGTTGATAAAACAACATCTCCAATTTTAACATTTGGATTTAATGCTCCAGCAGTACCTATACGAATAATATTTTTTACATCATAGAAATAATATAATTCATATGAATAAATACCAATACTTGGAATACCCATTCCTGAACCCATAACTGTAACTTTTTTACCTTTATAAGTTCCTGTATATCCAAACATATTTCTAACTGTGTTAATTAAAACTGGATTTTCTAAAAACTTTTCAGCTATATATTTAGCTCTAAGTGGATCTCCAGGCATAATTACATTTTCTGCTATATTACCTTTAGCAGTAACTACATGTATAGGTTTCATAATATCAATCCCTCTTTATTTTCATTCTATATTAATAATAACACATAAACTAATATTTAACTAGTTATTTTTATTATTTGATACTATAATTAATTTAGGTGAAATAAATGAAAACTAATGTAAAAGAATATGATCATTTTAGAGTACATACTATAAAAAAAGATAATTATAAAAAATGTGCTATTGAAATACATTGTAGAGAAAAAATAAACAAGGATAATTTAGGTAAAGTAAAAGCTTTATTTGATTTATTAAATCGTGGAACAAAATCATATCCATCTATAAAAGAATTATCAAAAAGAAAAGAATACTTATATGGATTAGTTTCATTATGCTATGATTCTACAAATGGAGATATTATAGATGGAGTAGTATTTGCTGAATTTCTTAATCCTAAATATGTAGATGATAAAAATTATTTAAATGATGTAATTAAATTTGTATTTGATTATATAAAAGAACCTTTATTAACTGAAAAAGATTTAAAGTTAATAAAAGAAGAACAAAAACTTAGTTTAAAACATAAAGAAGAAGAATTATTTTCTAAAGCATTTAAAGAAGCTAAAAGTACAATTGAAACATCATATGGTTTATCAGCATTTAATACAGAAGAAGAAATAGATAAATTAACTATTGAAGATTTAAAAGAAACATTAAAGGATATAATTAATAACTATACAATTGATATATATGTAATAGGTAATTTAAATATGAATGAAGTTGAAAAAATAATAGTTGATAATAGTCCATTTATTAACAATAAAATATCTAAATTAGAATTTGATTATCATGTTAAACATCGTACAGTTAAAGAATTAGAAAACAAAGATAAATTTGAACAAAGTATGATTATTTATTTCTATTCATTTGAAAATTTATCTAGAGAACAAAGATTATATGAAGCAACATTATTAAGTGATGTATTAGGAAATGGTTTAAATTCTCTTTTATATAAAGATATAAGAGAAAAACATAGTTTATGTTATAACTTAAGCGCTGTCTATATGAGACATACAAACATTTTAATGATTACAGTCGGAGTAGATAAAAAGAATATTGCTAAAACAAAAGAAAGAATCGAAGATATAATGTCTAATTTAAATACATTAATTAATAAAGATAATGTATCAGATGCTAGATTAAATATAATTAGTAATATAGAACAAAATACAGATAGTATAGATTATTTATTATTCGAATCAGATGCTGTATTTAATAATGTTATAGATCCTATGGATTTGAAATTAAAACGTTTCAGTGAAATTACAGAAGATTCTATTAAAGCAATACTTCCTAATATGAAAGAATATACTAAATATGTGTTAGTAGGTGATAAGAATGAAAACAATTAATATTGCTACTGTAGAAAATAAAGTATATAAAGAAACATTAGACAATGGATTAACTATATATGTATTTCCAGGTGAAACAAAAGGAATAACAATGAATCTAATTGTTAAATATGGAAGCGCCATGAATGATTTCAGGTTTAAAGGTGAAAAAGAATATAAACACTTACATTTAGGTGTTGCTCATTTCTTAGAACACCTAACATTTAAAATGGAAGATGGAGATGCAAATGATTACTTTGCATCTTTAGGTTCAGATGCAAATGCTTTTACAACATTTGATCATACTAACTATAAAGTATGGACAGCCTCTAATTTAAAAGAAAACTTATCTTATTTACTTAAATATGTTTTAACCCCATATTATAATGAAGAACTTGTTGAAAAAGAAAAAGGTATTATCTTAGAAGAAGCTAAAAGATGTTTAGATAATATTCATAGAAAAATATCTTATGCTGTGAATGAAAACTTATTTATAAATGATAATAGAAAATATCCAGTTATAGGAACTATATCAGAGATAGAATCCATTACTTTAGATGATATTGAAACAGCATATAATTATTTCTATAAACCATATAATATGGTATTAGCTGTATTTGGAAATGTTGATCCTAAAGAAGTAATATCTATTGCTAAAGAATCTCTTTCTAATAAAGAATATGAAGTAAAAGAAATAGAATATAAAACTGAAAAAGAAGTAGATAATATCAATAAATCATCTGTGGAAGTATTAGATAAAAATGAAGTTCCATTGGTGTCTATTAATTATAAAATACCTCTTAATAAATTTAAGATGACAAGAAAAGAATTAGATATAGCATCTTATTTATTAACTTCATGTGAATTATCAACTACAAGTGATTTCTATGAATATTTAAGAGATAATAAAATAATAATTGGAGGTATGTCTAATTATTGCCAATTAACTGATGATTATTTAATTTATACATCATCTGCTAATACTAATACTCCAGATAAATATATAGAAGAAATAAAAAATAAAATTATGAATCTTAATATAAGCGAAGAAGATTTTGAAAGAAAGAAAAGAGCTGCAATAGCTAAGTTTATTTTAGTATTTGATAACATAAATGATTATTCAAGAGGATTCTCTCATGAATATATTTCATATGGAGAAGATGTCTTTATTGAAAATCAAGTAATAAAAGATATTAAATATGAAACAGTAAAAGAAGTGCAAGAAATATTTAAAACTGCAGATGTTGTAGTTGATGTAACAGCCAAAAAAGAAAGTTAATTAAACTTTCTTTTTTAATTTTCGTATAAAAACAAGTAAAATGGTACCTCCACCGTGTATATATAAAGTAGAAGGAGGTAAATATGAAAAGATGTATTAAATATATAATTGTTTTATTTATAGTAGTAATATTTTCTATTTCAATAATTACAGTATTAGATTTATTAAATAATACAAATGAAGTAGAAGAACATTATATTAGTTATGTTGAACCAACTACGAAAGAAACAACAATTATTACTAATATGTTTTATGTTGATTTAAAAGGAGCAGTTAAGAAACCTGGTGTATATAAAGTTAAACAAGGAACTATAGTAAATGAACTTATTGAATTAGCAGGTGGATTAACTAAAAATGCATATACAGATAATATAAACTTATCTAAGAAGTTAACAGAAGAATCTGTAATATATATTTATACTGTATCTGAAATAAAGAAATTAAATAATACTACAACAACTAGCTCAGTTAAATATGATTCATATGATTTAGAAGTAACAACAAATACTACTAGTTTAAATAATACTTCTAAAATAAATATAAATACTGCATCTCTAAATGAATTAACATCTTTAACTGGAATAGGTGAATCTAAGGCATTAGCAATAGTTGCATATAGAACTGAATCACCATTTAAATCAATTGAAGAAATAAAAAATATATCAGGTATAGGTGAATCTTTATATGCTAAGATTAAAGACAATATTACAATCTAGTCATGTATTACTTATATTATGTATAGTATCTATTATTATTTCATTTATTATTTGTAATATAAAAATAGAATCTAAATACAATATAGATGAAAAAGAAATAGAAGGAATATTAATAGATAGTTCAATAGATGGTAATAAGTATTCTTTTATAATAAAAGGTAAAGAAAAAGTTAAATGTACTTATTATATTCAAAAAGAAAGTGATTTAAATAAATATAAGAATATTAAAATAGGTACTAAGTTAAGATTAAAAGGAACATTATCTATTCCTAATAATAATACAGTACCTAATACATTTAACTATAAAAAGTATTTATATTATAAACATATAAATTATATATTAAATGTAGATTCAATTTCTATAGAATCTACAAATATAAATATTTTATATAGAATTAAAAATTATATAAAAGAAAGAATAAATACTTATCAAAGTAAAGCATATTTATCTACATTTATTTTGGGAGATAAGTCTTATCTAGATGATGAAATATATAGTAAATATCAAGAATCAGGAATACTACATATATTCGCAATATCTGGAATGCATATATCTTTATTAGTAGCTATTATTTTAAAACTATTAAAGAGAGTAAAAGATGATATTAAATATCCAATTATAATAATATTTTTATTACTTTATATTTTTATAACAAGTATATCATCATCTATATTAAGGTCTTCTATATTATTTACAATCATTTATTTAAATAAAAGATTTGATTTTAATTTAGAAACAATTCAATCATTTTATATAACTATAATGATAGTTTTAATAATTGATCCATTTAGATTGTATGATGTTGGGTTTATATATTCTTCTGTTATATCTTATTTTCTTATTAGATATAGTTTTATAATTAAAGGTAATTATTTGATAAGTATATTAAAGGTTAGTATATTAGCTTTTCTAGTATCTTTACCAATCACGATTAATATGAACTATGAAATAAATATACTATCAATATTTAATAATTTATTAGTAGTACCTTTAATATCATTGTTTATATATCCATTAAGTTTAATTACTTTTATTATTAAACCATTAGATATTATATTTTTTTATATTACAAATATATTTGAATATATATCTAAATACTTTTTAGTATTTAATGTTGTTATTCCTAAATTAAATATAGTAGTAATTATTTTTTACTACATATTTATTTATATTTTTCTTAATACATATAATAAGAAGTTATTGTTAATAATAGTATTGTTATTAACAATATATAAATATTTATATATATTAGATAATAATACATATATTTATTATCTTGATGTAGGACAAGGAGATTCGGCATTAATTAAATATAAAGATAAATCAATACTGATTGATACAGGCGGCAAAGTTAGATTTAAAGAAGAGGAATGGAAGAAAAAGAAAGAGTATCTTTATACTGGTAACAATATTAAATTCTTTAAAAGTATTGGTATTTCTAATATTGATTATTTGATATTAACTCATGGAGACTATGATCATATGGGTGAAGCTACGAATTTAATAGAACATTTTAATGTTAAAAATGTAATCTTTAACTGTGGATCTTATAATAATTTAGAAGGTGAATTAATAAATAAGTTAAATGAGGAAAAAATAAAATATAATACATGTCTCAAAGAACTAAACGTTAATAACTACAAATTATATTTTTTACAAACTAAGGAATATGACAATGAAAATGATAATTCAAATGTTATTTATTTACAAATAAATAATTATAAATTCTTATTTATGGGAGATGCTTCAACTACTACTGAAAAAGAAATACTGAATAAATATAATTTAACAGATATTGATGTATTAAAAGTAGGACATCATGGTTCAAATACAAGTAGTAGTAAAGAATTTATAAATAGTATAAAACCTAAATATTCCATTATAAGTGATGGCAAAAATAATCGTTATGGACATCCGAATAAAGAGGTATTAGATAACTTGAAAAATTCTAAAATATATAGAACTGATCAAGATGGAAGCATTATTTTTAAAATAGAAAATAATAAATTAAGGATAGAGACTTGTAGTTTGTAGAAAGAATAATAATATAAATTATTGTAATGAGATATAAAATAAAATAATATGATATAATACTATTAGGAGAAAATGATATGGAAGAAGAAATGATAACTATTGCCAAGAAACCCGGGGTAAAGAATTGTGTTAGAATTAGCAGTGTGAATGATATTCCTGATTTCTTAAAAGAAGTTGTGAGCGTTGATGGGGAAAATTTGGTTCTCGATTGTCTGGAAGGTGAAGAAAGATGTCCGCTAGGTTCAGTGATTGCTTTTGAAAAATTAGAAAGTGGAAAAATGAATGTATGGAACAAAGCTAACTGGAAAGAAACTACAAAAGAAGTTGATGGAGTTTTTTATGAACTACCAAAGCCAAATATTGCTGTTAGAATTACAGATAGTGTTCCGCAAAGTATTGTCGATGAACTAGGAGACAGATTTAGTGTGTTACCTACTGGAGAATTTCAAATTGATGCTGGTTGGGGACTTGTAAAATGTGCACCTAATAATGGATATATTGTTATATATGGCAAGAGAGAAGATGGTAGTTTAGATGCAAATTTCTTAACTAAGGGAACACTTTCATTTGATCAGTATTATGTTTTAGGTGAAAATGGTGAAATTGTTCAATCACTCCATGAATACGATGAACAATTACAACAAATGAAATCTTCTGGCAAAAAAATGTAATTAATTTTTTGGATTACTTTTATAGTAATTCTTTTTTTGTGGCTTAAATCTAAAGTAAATAATATATTAAAAATAGAGACGTGTAGTATATAAATAAAATATATGATATTATAAAATTGGTGATAATAAATGGATGTATTTCAAAAAATATTAGAATGTAATGAAGAAGAAGTTGACTCCATTATTGAATATGCAATTAATGAAGCAAATATGAATGCTAATCAAGTTGATAGATTAGGATTTTTAAATTATGGTAAATCCAATAGTGTATTTAAAGGATTTATCCCACTTAAAACAAGAATAAAATATGCTAGCATAAATATAGAAGACTATGGTATGGAAACTACAGATTTTATTTATGAATTTGCTCATTTTATAAAAAAATACAATATTCATAGCAAAGCGGCATTAATTCACAGTCTAGAATATTTTGTTAATAGTTATTTTGGATTTCCAGGAAAAATTGATAGAGAAACAATATTCAATGATATTGCATGGCAAACTTCTACTACAGATGAAGAATACTTTGCAGCACTAGATAATAATAAACTAGGAGATTTAAAAGGAAAAGGAGCTGCTGAATGCACAGAAAGAGGTGCATTAGTTCAACAAGTATTAAGTATTTTTGGAACAGAATCATATTATTGTATTGGATGCGTTGATATGGATGGTAGACAAGAAGGCCATTGCTTTAATATAGTAAAGAGAAAAAATGATTATGCTTTACTTGATTATAGTATTCCAATTGTTTCATACAATGAAGATGGTAGTTTTAGAGAATATTATCCATTTGTAGGTTCATTAACAAATGAAGAATTTCTAGATTTTATAAATAATGGAGTAATCAAATCTTTCGATGATTATTTTATAGCTGATAGACAACTTGAGAAAACTGGTAAACAAAGAATGTATGTAGTTGGAGAATATGAAAAAAAAGAAGAAAATAAAAACGGTATAAGTTTATAATAATATTCAATTATAGGAAGTAAAAATATGAAAAAAGTTATAGGAATTATTTTAATAATTATAGGAGCAATTCCATTGATTTTGCCAATTATAACAGGAATATATTCTGCTATTAATGGTTATAGTGGTTTATGTTTATGGCCTTGTACAAACTATTATGGATTTACAGCTTTTATAGATAGTGTATTTATATATTCTGTATTATTATGGCCAACATATATTATTGGAATAGTATTAATAGTAGTTGGAATAATATTGATAAAGAAATATAAAAGAAAATGAAATAGAACAAAGTGAAAAAACACTTTAAAAAATATGAATTATAGTAATTAAATGAAAAAGACTTATAAGTCTTTTTTATTTTAAAAAGATAAATGCTATCATATGTACCTTATGTAAATATAAGAGAAAAATTAAGTAATTATATATATGCATGGTATAATTGATTTAGGATGTGACAATGATGAATTTATATACAGGTAATAATTGGGAAGTAGTATTTGTTAATTGGTGCCAAGAATTTCCCGGACAATGTATTGTTTCTTGTACAAAAGAAAAGTTAAGTGATTTAACTTCTGATGATTGGATTGAACTTGGACAAATTGAAAAAGAATTAGAAAGAATAACAAAAAAATATTTAATGCAACAATGTATAATTTTGCATGTTTAATGAATAATGCTTATAAGGATAATAAAACACCACATGTTCATTTTCATTTTATACCAAGATATGAAGGTGAAAGATTTATATTAAATAAAAAATATATAGATAAACATTTTGGATATAATATGTGGAAATGGGCTAGAAGTAGATTTTCATCTCAAAAAGATATATTTACTAGAGAAGAAAAAGAAGAGATATTTAAAATGATGCAAAATGAATGGAATATGATAATAGAAAATCACGAGTAAATATTATGAAAGTAAAAAATGATTATAATGAATGTTTAACTGATATTTCTTGTTTTATAAGAAAATATTTCAATTTATATTCTATTGGAAGATGTAAAAGAATCTAAACTGTTAGGTGATGGAGGTGATATTAATTGAGTATATTTGATGATTTGATGCCTAAAACTGCGCAAGAAGAAATGTATGATAAAGTACAAGGAAATTTATATAATAACTTATGTGATTTAGCAAATTCATGTGGTATAGATATGAATGAAATAAGTATGCAATTTAAAGATCCTGATTTTTTAGAAGCTTTTTTTCAATTGTTTGACGAAGAAGAACAAAGAAAATATTTTATTACATCATATAATTATGAACATAGATTAGAAACTAATATAGATAATCTATTAGCTTTTAGAAGAGCTATATATACTGATTATCCAAAAAATGAAAATTTTTGGTCAACTGAATTCCTAGAGCCAAGATTTGGATTAAGAGCAGAACAACCTGAAGATAGTCCTGAAAGAATATATTCATCTATTATGGTTACAACAGTAGGAAAATTAAAAGAACATGGCTTAGCTGACCTAACTAGTGGTGGAGCAACAGATGGTGAAATTGCAATTGATGCATCAAAACCATTTGATGATTTTTTGTTTGTATATAAACCAAAAGATGAATTAGAAGCAATGCAACAATATATTGCTTCAGGTGGTAAATCGATTGATGATGTTATACAAGAAAAAGCAGAACAAGCTGTAATGAGACAAGAAGCTCAAGGATATAAATTATAATAATCTCTTGCATTTTATAAATATTTATCATATAATCATTAAAGAAGTTTTTACTTGGACTGGATTAATCTTCCGATTCCAATCTCAGTTTAAACGGTTAATATAATAAAGGAGGAACATAAGATGGCTGTAACTAGTGAAAGAAAAGCTGCTTTAGTTAAAGAATTTGGTGCTAACGCAAAAGATTCAGGAAACACTAAAGTACAAATCGCAATTCTTACAGAAGAAATCAATGATTTAACTGAACACTTAAAAGTTCATATTCATGATTTCCATTCAAAAAGAGGTTTACTTATGAAGGTAGGTAAAAGAAGAAAATTACTTGACTACCTAAAGAGCACTGATGTAGTTGCTTATCGTGAGTTAATCGAAAAATTAGGTATTAGAAAGTAGGCACATGTTTTTATGTGCTTTTTTCTTTTATAGAGAAAAAATTAGAAGGAGATATTTATGTCAAAAAAAGTTTTTGAAAAAGATTTTTATGGTAAGAAAATCATCGTTGAAAACGGCGAAATGGCTAAACAAGCACATGGTGCTGTTTTAGTTAGATATGGTGATACTGTTATCTTATCTACAGCTGTAGTAAGTAATAACGCTAACATTTTATCTGATTTCTTCCCATTAATGGTTTTATACCAAGAAAAGTTATATTCTGTAGGTAAAATACCTGGAGGATTTATTAAAAGAGAAGGAAGACCAACTGATGCTGCAACATTAGCTGCTCGTATGATCGATAGACCAATGAGACCAATGTTCCCAGAAGACTTCAGAAATGAAGTACAAGTTGTTAATACTGTATTATCAGTTGATACTGATAATTCACCTGAATTAACTGCAATGTTTGGTTCTTCATTATGTACATCAATTTCTAAGATTCCATTTGATGGACCAATCGCTGGTGTTAAAGTAGGTAGAGTAGATGGTAAGTTTATTATTAACCCAACTCCAGCTCAATTAGAAGTATCTGATATTGACTTAACTGTTGCTGGTACTAAGAAAGCAATCAACATGGTTGAAGCAGGATCTAAAGAAGTTTCTGAAGATGACATGTTAGAAGCATTAATGTTTGGTCATGAAGCAGTTAAAGAATTATGTGAATTCCAAGAAGAAATCATTAAAGAAATCGGATTACCAAAGATGGAATATGAACATCTTGAAATTGAAGATGAATTAAGAAATGCTATTGAAGCAGAAGTTAAAGATGAATTAGATAAAGCATTACGTATTAAAGCTAAACTTGAAAGATATGAAGCGATTGATAATATCAAAGAAAGAGTAGTAGAAGAATACGAAGAAAAGAATGCAGATATGGATAAAGATGATTTAACTGTATTAATTACTAAAGTTAAATTAGTTCTTGAATCTATTGAATATGATTTATTTAGATCAATCACTGTTAATGAACATTTAAGAGCTGATGGTAGAAAGATGGATGAAATTAGACCATTATCTACTGCAAAAGATATTTTACCAAGAACTCATGGTTCAGCTATGTTTACTCGTGGTGAAACTCAAGCATTAGCAGTTACTACATTAGGAGCTTTAAATGAATATCAAGCATTTGATGGTATTTCATTAGAAACTCAAAAACATTTTATGTTACATTACAATTTCCCAGCATTCTCAGTTGGTGAAACTGGTAGATATGGTTCTCCAGGTAGAAGAGAAATTGGACATGGAGCATTAGGCGAAAGATGTTTAAAACAAGTTATGCCTTCAGAAGAAGAATTCCCATATACAGTTAGAGTTGTATCTGAAATCTTAGAATCAAATGGTTCATCATCACAAGCAACTATCTGTGCAGGATGTTTATCATTAATGGCTGCAGGTGTTCCAATTAAAGCACCAGTTGCTGGTATAGCAATGGGACTTATCACTTCTAAAGATGAAAGTGAATATGAAATCTTAACTGATATCCAAGGTATGGAAGACCATTTAGGAGACATGGACTTTAAAGTTGGTGGTACTAGAAAAGGTATTTGTTCATTACAAATGGATATTAAGATTAAAGGTATAAATAAAGATATTTTAAAGAAAGCATTAGCACAAGCTAAGAAAGCTAGATTAGAAATTCTTGATGTAATGGAAAAAGAAATTGCAGAACCAAGAAAAGAAGTATCTAAATATGCTCCTAAACTTGAAACATTCATGATTAATCCAGAAAAGATTAAAGATGTAATTGGTAAAGGTGGAGAAATGATTACTAAGATCATTTGTGAATCTTCAAATGTTGAAACAGTTCAAGATGTTAACGCTGTTAAGATTGATGTTGAAGAAAATGGACAAGTAATTATTTATCATACTGATAGAGAAGTAATTAACAAAGCTGCTGAAATGATTAAATCAATCGTTAGAGAAGTAGAAGACGGAGTTAAATATACTGCTAAAGTAGTTAAAGTTGAAGACTTCGGATGCTTTGTTCAATTATGGCCAGGATGCGAAGGATTAGTTCACGTTTCTCAATTAGCTCATGAAAGAGTTGAAAAAGCTTCAGACATGGTTAAAGTAGGAGACGAAATAATCGTAATGTCTTTAGGATATGACCAAAAAGGTAGATTAAACTTATCTAGAAAAGCTGCATTACCAAAACCAGCTAAAAAAGAAGACAAAGAAGAAGTAAAAGAAGAAAAGAAAGCTGAAAAAGCCGTAAAGAAATCTAAGAAAAAAGAAGATGCTGAATAAGCATCTTTTTTTGTTGTAAAGTTTAATAAAAATGCATATATTTATAGATTATTTTTACTAAATATGCTATTCTTATGATAAGAAAGGTAGACAAATAGGTGGAAGATATATGAAAAAGAAATTAATGGCTATTTTAGCTGCATTTGTTGCTATAACACCACTTGCTGGCGTTAAAGCTGCTGAAATTGATTATTCAGTAGGAGTTGAACAAAACTTCATCGTTAACAAAGATCAAGAAGAAGCTCATGCTAAAGGTGATGAAACAGTAGGTATTAAAATTGTTTCATTAGGAGAAGATCCAACTGATTCTAATTACGTTAAAGGATTAGCTAAAGGTGCTGTTGCATTCTTAGGAGGCGCTCCATTTGATATTAACAATGTTAATTCATTTAACGAATCAATTGCATATGAAACTTTAGTTAAAGATTTTAATGGTGAAATTGCAGATGGTATGACATATTTCAACTTAAATGGAAATGAATTCAATACACAAGTTACAACACCATATGTAAAAAATTACAACACTGATCCAACAAATCTTTCATTACCAACAAAAGATGAATTCTTATCTTGGTTTGAAAATACTAAAGTAGATGAAACACATTATTCATTAACAGCAGCTGGAGCAGAAAAATTCCAAAATTGGTATTTATATTCATTAATTGTATACTTTATTTCAAACCAAAGTGTAGAATCTTATTCTGGTTATCTAACTTCATCATATGAAAAAGTTGGAGATGATTATAAAGTATGGATTATTGTTCCAACATTTAATGATGAAGGAATTGTTACTGCAGTATCAGTTGAACAAGTATCTAATAATGCTTTAATAGCAGCACAAGGAAATCAAAATACTATTAAAAGATTCATGATGGTTCCAGTATTATCATTCAACAAAACATATAATTGTAGATTTGAAGTAGTTCCTTCATATTCATGCTATAAGTGTGAAGATAAATATCAATGGTTAGAAGTTGGAAAACAAGCTTCTACATGTACTATTGTATCTGGCGTAACTTCTAAAGCTAAATGTACTGATAACCCTAAAACAGGTGTTGAAGATTACATTTTAGAATTTGCAGTAGCTGCAGGTATTTGTGGAATCGTATTATTAGCTGTTAAGAGAAAATCATTATTCTCTAGAGTATAATAAAAATAATAAAAGATATTGAAAGATATCTTTTTTATTTTGTTGAAAACTTGTGCTAAATTTCTACGATTTGAAGTAGGAGAAATATTGAAAATAGGGTACTTCTTTGCTATAATAAAACTATACCATAAAGAATAGAGGAATATGGATGTTTGATAAGTACAAAAAGGAAGTAATACTAGGATGTTCCATATTAGTATTATGTTTATCCCTTTTTTCATTTATAAAAGTATTCTATTTTGCTGAAGTAGACGCATCAAAGCCTATTAAGTCTGTTATGCAGTTCTACGAAAAACATGATAAAGATACTAAATATGCACAGCCTACAACTAAATTAGTTGAACAAATAAATAACTATACTATTACATTAAATAATCCTGAAGAGGATAATGAATTATCTCAAGTATTCTCAGAAGAAGAAATTGGAGCTTTCCCATATGAAAAAGCACCTACATTTGTAGATGATGGATCAATTATATATGATGGTATGACTCTTACTGATTTAACTAATAAATTAAATAAAAGTTTAGGATCATATATGACTAACACTGGATACTTCTTTGCAAACTATACAAAGAAAACAGGATTAGATCCTTACTTAGCTGTATCAATAGTCTTATTAGAAACAGGATGTAATTGGAAATGTTCTACCATAACAGTTACATGTAATAATATTGGTGGATTAAAGGGCAGAGGTTCTTGCAATGGAACATCATATTCTAGATATGATTCATTAGAAGAAGGAATTGAAGGATATTTAAATATTCTTTATAAGAATTATTATTTACAAGGATTAACTACAGCAGATACAATGGCACACAAGTACGCTGCATCACCAACATGGGCTGAAAAAGTTAACACTTATTATGCATCAGTAAAAGCAAAATAAATAATATTTTGCTTTTTTAGTGATATACTTTATATAGAAAGTAGGTGCTTAAATGGACACAGGTATTATTACAAATGAAGGATTATTTGAACCATTACCATTATTCCAAATTGGACCACGTTTAGAAGGAGCAGTTAGAGAAGCAATCAAAAAAGATCCAGTTGCTAATTTTGAATTCCAATTAATGAAATCTCAAATGAAAAGATTTTCTCCAGAAGTGATGTATGCAATAGTTAAACTTGGATATAAAATTGTAGCACCATTTGCTAAGAGTAGAGACAACGTTTTATTCTCTAATGGTGGCACATTATTTGTTGCATCTAAAAACTATGTATGTGGAAAATTCTTTGAACCAGATAAATTAAAAGATGAAGATGGAATTCAAGTGCCAACTGATGAAGTAATCAAATATGATCCTGAATTAACAAATATAGACAATATTAATGAAGGCATAATTGATGAATATGGATATGTTGATTCAACATATTTATCAAATGCTACTAAAAACGATGTAGGAAAAGGTAATTTAGATCTATTAGCTTCTTTCTTACTTATGAATGATATGCTTTTCAGTGAACGCATATATAAAGATGTATTAACAGATAGAAAGAAGAAAACAGATTTAGCTTATATTACTTCTAAACCTAACTGCATATGTATTAAAAGAGATGGAGATAAATTCAGTTTATCTTATGTATCTGAAAATACTGGTAAGGTTGAAAAGTTTATTGACAGACTAAAAGAAGAAGATAAAATAGCAAAATATGACATTTTAGAAGTTCCTCCTACAGATTTAGCAGTTCAAGAAGAAAATGATTTGCAAGTAGTAGAAGATACTCCAAGAAGTTTAGTTGCATAATAAAAGAGAGTTTTAAACTCTCTTTTAATTTTTTATAAAATGTCTTCGTCAAAACCTAATGTAGCTTTTTCTATATATATAGGTCTTTCTTTTGCTTCCATATATACTTTAGCTATATATTTAGCAAGTAATCCTTGAAATGCAATAATCATTCCACCAAAGAATAATATTAAACATGCAAGAGAAGCATAACCTGGCATATCTATTCCTTGTACTAAAGTCTTAATAAATATATATATAAAATATACAAATGATATACCAGTACATAAAGTACCTAATATAATAGCTATATTTAAAAGTGAAGTAGAGAAGTTCATTAAACCATCTACAGCATAACTTATTTGTTTACTGAAATTAAATTTAGATTTTCCTGAATGTCTTTTATCTGGAGTGTATTTCATATAATGGATTTTAAATCCTACCCAAGAAAATAATCCTTTAGTAAATCTATTATTTTCTTTCATAGAAACTAAAGCTTTAACTACGTTTCTTCTGAATAGTCTAAAATCTGAAGCTCCAGCAACGTATTCTTGATTAGTAGACTTTTTCATTACATTATAGAATAAATGTTTAAATAGTTTTTGAAATACGTTCTCATGTGTATATTGATTAACCATAGCAACTTCATCGTATTCTTCATTTTCTTCTAGGAACTTTAACATATCTTTAACTAGAGTAGGAGATTGTTGAAGATCAGCATCTATAATACAAGCATATTTAGCTTTAGAAGCTTTTAAGCCTGCATACATAGCAGCGTCTTTACCAAAGTTTCTTGAAAACGATATTACTTGGATATGTTTTTTATCTTTATTATATAGTTCTCTTAATTCTTTATATGTACTATCTTTAGATCCGTCATCTACAAATATAAGATTAAATCTAATATCTGATAATGAATTACATAAAGATTCATATAAGGCATTTATATTTCCTTCTTCGTTATAAGCAGGAATAATAACGTCTAATAACATATATATCACCTGTATTAATTATACCATAAATAGGGTAATAAAAGTTTTTAATTTTCCTTTACATTTGCTTTATTTAAATTTGTCATACAAATATTAAAAAACAGCAAAAAAAGACTTGCATTGAACAAAAAAATAGTATATAATGGTCTATAGTTTAAACGGCGTAGATGTGCGAGGTTGCTGACACACTAGGAAGAGTTGTAAACTTAAAAACTAGTGATTTCAGGTTAATTCGTTTACGGAGCCATGTTTATACTGAGATATAAACGAAGGGAGGACATGTAAATGTCAAAAGTAAGATTAAGATTAAAAGCTTATGATCACAGATTATTAGATGCTGCTGCAGCTAGAATCGTTGAAACTGTTAAGAGAACAGGTGCTGAAATTTCTGGACCAGTTCCACTTCCAACAGAAATTCAAAAGATTACTGTATTAAAAGCTGTTCACAAATACAAAGATTCACGTGAACAATTCGAAATGAGAACTCATAAGAGATTAATCGATATTAAAGATCCTAGTAAAGAAACTATGGATGCATTACAACATTTAGATATACCATCTGGTGTAGAAGTTAGTATTAAAACTATCTAATCTAAATAAAAAGAAAAAATATAAAATATACGGAGGAAAGAAAAATGAAAGGAATCTTAGGACGTAAAATCGGTATGACCGAAAAATTTACGAAAGATGGAAAAGTTATTCCTGTTACTGTTATCGAAGTTGAACCTAACGTTGTAACTCAAATTAAAACAGTTGAAACTGATGGTTACAATGCAATTCAATTAGCAACAGTTGACAAGAAAGAAAAGCATGCAACTAAAGCTGAAGTTGGACATGCTAAAAAAGCAGGTGTAGCTCCTAAGCGCTTCTTAAAAGAAATTAGAGTAGACTCAGTTGAAGGATATACTCTTGGAAGTACTTTAGCTGCTGACACATTTGCTGTAGGAGAAAAAGTAGACGTTACTGGTACTTCTAAAGGAAAAGGATTTGCTGGTGCTATTAAGAGACACGGCTTATCAAGAGGACCTGAAACTCATGGATCACATTACCATAGAAGACCAGGTTCAATGGGTACAATGTTACCAATGCACGTACTTAAAGGTAAGAAGTTAGCTGGACACATGGGACATGAAACAGTTACAATTCAAAACCTAGAAATTATTGAAGTATCTACTAAAGATAACTATATCTTAGTTAGTGGATCTGTTCCAGGACCAAAAAATTCTTTAGTATTAATCAGAGACGCTGTTAAAGGTGGAGCTGTTGATCCTAAAGAAATCATCATTTATGAAGTTGAAGAAGTAGTAGAAGAAACTCCAGTTGAAGAAACTGTTGCTGAAGCTACTGAAGAAGTAGTAGAAGCTACTGCTGAAGAAACTGCTGATGAGAAAGTTGAGGAAACAACAGAAGCTTAATAGTTTCGTTGAAAGGAGATTTTAAAATGGCAAAGATTAAAATGATTAACCTTAAAGGTGAACAAGTTAAAGATTTAACATTAAATGATGATATTTTTAAAGTTGAAGGAAATGACGTTGTATTAAAGAAAGCTATCAGATTACAACTTGATTCTTCAAGACAAGGAACTGCTGATACTAAAGGAAGATCAGAAGTTCGTGGTGGTGGAAGAAAACCATATAGACAAAAAGGTACAGGTAATGCTAGACAAGGATCTATTCGTGCACCTCACTATGTTGGTGGTGGAGTAGTATTCGGACCTACACCAAGAGATTATGGTTTCAAAACTAATAGAAAAGAAAGAAAACTTGCATTAAAGACTGCTTTAACTGACAAGTTAAATGAAAAAGCATTAGTTGTTGTTGATTCATTAGAATTAAAGACAGCTAAAACAAAAGATGCTATCGCATTATTAGACAGTTTAAAATTAACTGGTAAAACATTATTCGTAAGTGCTCATGATGCTGAAATGTTATATTTAGCAACTAGAAACTTAGGAAATGTTGCGGTTATTATGGCTGACGAATTAAACGTATTTGATATCGTTAATTCAGATACATTAGTAATGGATGAAGATAGTGTTAAATATGTTGAGGAGGCACTTAAATAATGAAAGATATAATTATAGCTCCAGTAGTAACTGAAAAATCTGCTGCAATGGCTCAAGATGGAAAAACTTATACATTTAAAGTAGCTAAGAGTGCTAATAAGACTCAAATAGCTCAAGCCATTGAAAGTGCTTTCAACGTTAAAGTTGAAAACGTAAGAACTCTTAATACTAAATCTAAAGCAAAAAGAGTTGGAAGATACACAGGAAAAACAAAAACTTATAAGAAAGCAATCGTTACATTACGTGACGGTAATTCAATAGAATTATAATAGGAGGGTATTATGGCAATTAAGAAATATAAACCAACTACTAATGGCCGTAGAGGAATGTCTACATTAACTAATGAAGAATTAACTCAAGGTAATAAACCTGAAAAGTCATTATTAGCATCTGGATCTAAAACTGGTGGTCGTAATAACCAAGGTAAAATGACAGTTCGCCACATTGGTGGAGGAGCTAAGAGAAAATACCGTATTATAGACTTCAAGAGAAATAAATTTGGTGTTACTGGTAAGGTTAGTACAATTGAATACGATCCAAACCGTAATGCAAATATTGCTCTTATCACTTACTTAGATGGTGAAAAGAGATATATAATCGCTCCAAAAGATTTAGAAGTTGGAATGATTATTGAAGCTGGAGAAGCTTGTGATATCAAAGTTGGTAACGCAATGCAATTACAAAACATTCCAGTTGGTACTTTAGTACATAACTTAGAATTAAAACCTGGTAAGGGTGCTGAAATCGCTAGATCAGCTGGTGCAAGTGCTCAAATCTTAGGTAGAGATGATAAATATGTTATCGTTCGTTTACAATCAGGTGAAACAAGAAAGATTCTTGGAACTTGTATGGCAACAATCGGTGTTGTTGGAAACGAAGATTTCGAATTAGTAAACGTTGGAAAAGCTGGACGTACTCGTCACATGGGTATCAGACCTACAAACCGTGGTTCTGTTATGAACCCTAATGATCACCCACATGGTGGTGGTGAAGGTAGAACACCAATCGGACGTAAAGCACCAGTTACTCCATGGGGTAAACCTGCTCTTGGTTACAAGACTCGTAAACCTAAAAAGGCTTCTAGCAAGTTAATTGTTAGTAGAAAGAAGAAATAGGTGATTAAGATATGGCAAGAAGTTTGAAAAAAGGACCTTTCGTTGACGAAAGCCTAATGAAAAAAGTAAATAAATTAAATGCTGAAAACAAAAAAGAAGTTGTTAAAACTTGGTCACGTCGTTCAACAATCTTCCCTGATTTCGTTGGACACACATTCGCAGTTCATAATGGTAAGGAATTCATTCCTGTATATGTAACTGAAGAAATGGTTGGACACAAATTAGGTGAGTTCGCTTTAACTAGAAAAGCTGGCGGACATGCTGGACAAAAACAAGGAAAATAGGAGGATATTAGATGGAAACTTATGCAATACATAAAAATGCTATGGTTGCTCCTCGTAAGTGCCGTATGACTATGGACTTAATCAGAGGAAAGAAATGTGCTGATGCTGTAGCTATATTAAATAATACAAACACTAAATCTTCTAGATTAATCCTTGATGTATTAAAATCAGCAATGGCTAATGCTACAAATAACTTTGGAGCTAAAGCTGAAGATTTAGTAATTTCTGAATGCTTTGTAAATCCTGGAATAGTTTTAAAGAGAGTTAAACCTGCTTCAAGATCAAGAGTAGACAGAAGAGATAAAAGAACTAGTCACATAACTGTAAAAGTTAGTGATGGTAAGGAGGCTTAATTATGGGACAAAAAGTAGACCCTCGTGGATTAAGACTTGGAATCAATAAAGATTGGGAATCTAAATGGTACGCTGAAAAAGGTGACTATGTTAAGAAATTAAACAATGACCTTAAAATCAGAGACTTCTTATTAGAAGAATTAAAGAGTGCTGCAGTTTCTGAAATCGATATTGAAAGAAAAGCTGACAGAATTGATATTAAAATCCAAACTGCTAAACCTGGTGTTATCATCGGACGTGGCGGAGAAGATATTGAAAAATTAAGAGCAAAAGTTAAAAAGATTTCTGGTGAAGATGTATTCATTACTATCTCAGAAGTTAAAGTTCCAGATTTAAATGCTGAACTAGTTGCTCAATCAATCGCAAGACAAATTGAAGCTAGAGGAAACTTCAGAATGGTTCAAAAGAAAGCTATTAGAGCTACAATGAAGGCTGGAGCTAAAGGTATCAAAACTAAATTATCTGGTCGTTTAGGTGGAGCTGAAATGGCAAGATCTGAAGGATATTCAGAAGGTACTGTACCTCTACAAACTATAAGAGCTGATGTTGATTATGCTGAAGCTGAAGCATCAACTACTTATGGAAAAATTGGTGTTAAAGTTTGGATCTATAAAGGAGAAATCCTTAAAGGTAAAAACAGAAACAATAAAGAACAAATCAAAGTAGAACGTAAAGAAAGAGGTGACCGCGATGTTAATGCCAAAAAGAACTAAATATCGTAAACCTCATAGAATTAGCTATGAAGGAAAAGCTAAAGGTCACATTAAATTAAATAAAGGTGAATATGGTTTACAAGCTAAAACTGGTGGATATGTTTCAGCTAGACAAATCGAAGCTGCTCGTATCGCTATGACACGTTACATGAAACGTGGTGGTGAAGTAACAATTAACATATTCCCACACTTAGCTAGAACTGCTCAAGCTTTAGGTGTACGTCAAGGTACAGGAAAAGGTTCAGTAGATCATTATGATGCAGTAGTTAAAGCTGGAACTATAATGTTCGAAATTTCTGGTGTATCTGAAGATATCGCTAGAGAAGCTTTAAGACTTGCTTCACACAAATTAAGTGTAAAAACAAGAATAGTAACTAAAGAAAGTGGTGAAAATAACTAATGAAAATGAATGAAATTAGAGAAATGTCCACTGAAGATATTAACAAGAAGATAGAAGAACTTAAATCAGAATTATTTGATTTAAGAATGAAACAATCTACTCAAGTAATTGAAAAACCTCATAAAATTAATGAAGATAGAAAAACAATTGCTAGATTAAAGACTGTTTTAAATGAAAGAGAAGGAGGAGAAAAATAATGGCAGAAACTAAAAGATCTGAATTAATCGGAAAAGTTGTTAGTGCTAAAAATGATAAAACTATCACTGTTTTAGTTGAAACTTATAGAAATGATCCTCTATATCATAAGAGAGTTAAATACTCTAAAAAGTATGCTGCTCATGATGAAAAAAATATTGCGAAAGTTGGAGATACAGTTAGACTTCTTTCAACAAGACCATTATCTAAGACTAAGAGATATGAACTTGCTGAAGTTTTAGTTGAATCTGTAGAACTATAGGAGGGTTATTATGATACAACAACAAACTAGATTAAAAGTTGCTGATAACTCTGGCGCAAGAGAAATCATGGTAATCAGAGTACTTGGCGGAAGTAAAGTTAAATATGGTAATATCGGTGATATCGTTGTAGGAACTGTTAAAAAAGCAATTCCTAACTCAAACGTTAAAGCTGGTAAAGTAGTAAAAGCTGTAATCGTAAGAAGTGTTGAAGGTGTTAGAAGAGCTGATGGTTCAATGATCAAATTTGGAGACAATGCTTGTGTATTAATCAAAGAAGATCATTCACCAATCGGAACTCGTGTTCTAGGACCTGTTGCTAGAGAATTACGTGAAAAAGATTTCATGAAGATTGTTTCTTTAGCACCTGAAGTATTATAGGAGGATATTATGAAGGTAAAAGTTGGAGATAAAGTAAAAGTTCTTGCTGGAAAAGATTTAGGCAAGGAAGGTACTGTAATTCGTACTATTTCTAAGAAAGACCAAGTTGTTGTTTCTGGTGTAAATGTTGTTAAAAGACATATGAAACCAAACATGTACAACCAACAAGGTGGAATCGTAGAAATGGAAAAACCAATTCATGTATCTAACGTTAAAGTTGTAGAATCTAAAGATTCTAAGAAAGCTGCTAAGACAGCTAAGGTTACAGAAAAAGCTACAAAAGAAGAAAAAGCAATAACTAAGAAAGCTGCTGCTAAAAAAACTACAAAAAAAGTAGGTGACAAATAATGAATAGTTTAAGAGAAAGATATAACAAGGAAATTAAAGAAGAATTAAAGAAACAATTTAATTATTCTTCAATTATGGAAGTTCCTAAACTAGAAAAAATTGTTATTAATATTGGAACTGGTGATGCTTCACATGATTCTAAATATGTAGAAGCTGCTGCTAGAGAACTTGAACAAATTACTGGACAACATGCAGTAATTACTAAAGCTAAAAAATCTATAGCTGGTTTCAAAATTAGAGAAGGTCAATCAATTGGTTGCAAAGTTACTCTTAGAGGAGAAGCTATGTACAACTTCATGGAAAAATTAATCCGTGTTGCATTACCAAGAGTACGTGACTTTAGAGGTATATCTCCAAAAGCATTTGATGGTTTTGGAAACTATACTTTAGGAATTAAGGAACAACTTATATTCCCAGAAATAGTATATGATGATGTAATTAAAGTAAGAGGAATGGATATTGTTTTTGTTACAACTGCAAAAACAAACGAAGAAGCTTTTGAATTATTAAAAGCATTCGGAATGCCATTTAGAAAGTAGGTACCAAGATGGCTAAGACAAGTTTAAAGGTTAAACAATCAAGACCTCAAAAATTCAAAGTTAGAGAATACACTAGATGCGAAAGATGTGGAAGACCTCATGGTGTTCTACGTAAATTCGGATTATGCCGTATTTGTTTTAGAGAACTTGCTAACCAAGGAAAAATTCCTGGTGTTAAAAAGTCAAGTTGGTAGAAAGGAAGTAAAGACATGGTAGAAGATAAAATTGCAGATATGCTTACAAGAATTCGTAATGCTAATCAATTAAAATATGATACTGTTGATGTAATCGGAACTAAGATGACTTGCGAAATCGCTAGAATCTTAAAAGAAGAAGGTTATATTTCAGAATACAAATTAACTGAAGCTGCTAACGGTAATACTTTAACATTAAACTTAAAGTATACTGAAGGTAAAAAGCAAAGAGTTATTACTGGATTAAAGAGAATATCTAAATCTGGTTTAAGAGTTTACGCTAACCGTGACGAACTTCCAAGAGTTCTTAATGGTTTAGGAATCGCTATTATCTCAACTTCAAAAGGAATTATGACTGACAGAGATGCTAGAAAAGCAGGTCTAGGAGGAGAAGTACTTGCTTACATTTGGTAATCAAGGAAAATAATTTATGAGTAGAATTGGTAATAGAATTTTAGAAATACCTCAAGGTGTTACTGTTACAGTAGCTGATAACACAGTTACTGTAAAAGGACCTAAAGGTGAACTTAATTACACATTTGATAAAAATATTTCTGTAATCGTTGAAGAAAATGTTGTTAAAACAACAAGACCAAACGATTTAAAACAAATTAAATCATTACACGGAACAACTAACGCTCACATCGCTAATATGATGACTGGTGTTTCAACTGGATTCGTTAAAGATCTAGAAATCACTGGTGTTGGTTATAGATGTTCTGTTCAAGGAAAGACTATCGACTTAAGTGTTGGATATTCTCATCCTGTTAAAATTGAAGTACCTGAAGGATTAACAGTTACTTCAAACTCAAATACTGAATTATCAATCGCTGGTATTGATATTCAAAAAGTAAACGAATTTGCGGCTAATGTTCGTAAAGTAAGACCACCAGAACCATATAAAGGTAAAGGTATCAGATATAAAGATGAACATATAAGACGTAAAGAAGGAAAGAAAGCATCTAAATAATAGGTAGGAGGGAAAAGATATGATAAAGAAAGAATCAAATAATGTTGCAAGAATTAGAAGACATGCAAGAGTTAGAAATAAAGTTTCTGGTACTGCTGAATGTCCAAGATTAAATGTTTTCAGATCAAATTCACACATTTTCGCTCAAATTATTAATGACGAAAATGGTACTACCTTAGTTTCTTCTTCTTCTGTTCAATTAAAAATAAAGAACGGTGGAAATATTGAAGGAGCAAAAGCTGTAGGTGCTGATATCGCTAAAAAGGCAACTAAAGCTGGTATCAAAGAAGTAGTATTCGATAGAGGTGGATACCAATATCATGGACGTGTACAAGCATTAGCTGATGCTGCACGTGAAAATGGATTGGATTTCTAGGAGGTAATTGTATGGCAAGAAATGATAAATTTAATGATCCAAAAAAGAAACTTTTAGATGAAATCGTAGTTAACATCTCTAGAGTTACTAAGGTTACTAAAGGTGGACGTCACATGAGATTCTCTGCTACTGTAGTAGCTGGTGACGGAAAAGGTTTAGTAGGAATCGGAACTGGAAAAGCTAATGAAGCTACAGATGCAATCAAAAAAGCATCTCAAGCTGCTAACAAAAACTTAGTTAAAGTTTCATTAGTTGACAATAGAACAATACCTCATGAAGCAATCGGTACTTGTGGAAAGGCTAAGGTTATGATTAAACCTGCTCCACAAGGTGCTGGAATCGTTGCTGGTGGTGCTGCACGTGCCGTATTAGAAATCGCTGGTGTTAAAGATATTATCTCTAAATCATTAGGTTCTAATACAAAAGTTAATGTTGCTAAAGCTACTTTAGAAGCATTAATGGCTCAAAGAACTGCTGAACAAATTGCTGAAATGCGTGGTAAGAAAGTTGAGGAGTTATAATATGAAGTTAAATGCATTAGTTAAATCTCCAGAAACTAAAGTTACAAAAAGAGTTGGTCGTGGACCAGGATCTGGAATGGGTAAAACATCTACTCGTGGACAAAAAGGACAAAAGAGTAGAAGTGGTGTTTCAATCAAACCTTGGTTTGAAGGTGGACAAACTCCATTATACAGAAGAGTACCTAAGAGAGGTTTCAATAACGCTAGATTCAGAACTGAATTTGCAGTTATTAACTTATCTGACTTAAATAAATTCAATGATGGAGATGTTGTAACACCTGCATCATTAAGAGAAAAAGGTCTTGTTAAAGATCAAAAAGCTGGTATTAAAGTATTAGCTAACGGAAAATTAGAAAAGAAATTAACAGTAAAAGCTAACAGATTCTCATCTGCAGCTGTTACTAAGATAGAGGAACTAGGCGGAACTACAGAGGTGATTTAAGATGTTTAGTAGTCTTAAAGGGCTATTCAGTCCAAGCAATAAAGATCTAAGAAAAAGAATCTATTTCACCTTAGCTGTTCTTGCATTATTTGGACTAGGTACCAACATTATGGTACCTGGTGCCAAAAGCATAACATCAAAGTTAGGATTTATTGATTTATTAAACCTAATGAGCGGTGGTGGCTTAAGAACTTTTTCAATATTTAGTTTAGGAGTTATGCCTTATATTACAGCATCAATCCTAACACAATTATTACAAATGGATGTAATTCCATATTTTAAAGAACTAAAAGAACAAGGAGCTACTGGTAGACAAGTTATCAATAAGATCAATAGATATTTAGGTATCTTGTTTGCATTCATCCAAGGTTATATTTATGCTGTAGCATTCATGCAAATGGATGATACAATGCAAGTTGTAAAAACAACTATTATACTAACTGCAGGAACTGCTTTATTATTATGGTTGGCTGACGAAGTTACTAAGAAAGGATTAGGAAACGGTGTTTCACTATTCATTATGGCTGGTATTGTTAATTCATTACCAACAACATTCAAAAGTGCATTCACAAGCTTGATTCAATCTGATAGTATACCTCAAACATTAGGTATTGTACTATTTATAGTATTTATACTTACATATTTAATAATATTAATTGGTGTAGTATTTACTGAAATTTCTCAAAGACGTATTCCAATACAACATTCTTCGAGAACAGATAGTTCTTATAATAAAGAACAAGCATACTTACCATTAAAGTTAAATTCAGCTAGTGTTATGCCTGTTATCTTTGCAAGTGCAATCACTAGTATTCCATCATTAATTGCAACATTCTTAAAGAATGAAGCATTTAGTCAATTCTGTGAAAAGTATATTGTATATACTACACCATCAGGATTTGCAATCTATATATTATTAATATTCGTATTCGGATATGTATATACATTGATGGAATTAAATCCTAAAGAAATGAGTGAAAACTTAGACAAGAGTAGAGCATTTATTCCTGGTATTACTCCTGGAGAAAAGACTCAAGCATACTTAAAGGGTACACTTACTAGATTATCTGTATCTGGTAGTTTATTCCTTGCAGTATTAGCTGCTATTCCTGTTGTATTTAGTTGGATCTCATCAGCCGCTAATTTATCTAGCCAAGTAACTCTTGGAGGTACAGGATTACTAATCGTTGTTGGTGTTGCATTAGAAACATTTAAACAATTAGAAAGTAGTGTTGTTTCTCGTAGTTATGCAAGTGGTAGAGAAAGAAGACGCGGAAGATAATATGAAGAATATAGTATTTGTTGCTGCACCTGCCGCTGGTAAGGGCACACAAAGTGATTTACTAGTAAAGAAATATGGGTACGCCCATATTTCTACTGGTGATTTACTTAGAAATGAAGTTGCATCAGGCTCTGAATTTGGTGCAGAATTAAAGAAAATCATGGAAAGTGGTTCATTAGTTTCTGATGAAATTGTAACTGAACTACTAAGAAAAAGACTAGAATGTGATGACGTTAATAATGGTTTCATTCTTGATGGTTATCCAAGAAATGTAGCTCAAGCTGAAACTTTAGATACATTACTAGAAAGTTTAGGAAAAAAAGTAGACGTATGTATATCATTAGATATGGATATGGATACAGCTCTTAAAAGAGCATTAGGAAGAATAAGTTGTCCACAATGTGGAGCAGGTTATAATAAATTCTTTGATGCTATGAAACCTAAAACTGAAGGAATATGTGATAACTGTGGTTCAACATTAATATCTAGATCAGATGATAATGAAGAAACTTTTAAAACAAGATTTGAAACATATATTAAGAGTACTGAACCTTTATTAGATTATTATAAGGATAAAGGTATATTAGATGTTATCAGTTGTAATGGTACACCTGAAGAAACATTCAATGAAATAGAAAGTGTAATAAAGTAAATGAAGATAAATATTTATTCAGATGAAGAAATTCAAAAGATTAAAAAATCAGGTCATTTAAATTATATGACTCATCAATATTTAAAAGATTTACTAAAACCTGGAATATCAACTAAATATTTAGATGATGAAGCTGGAAAGTTCATTAGAGAACATGGTGGTATACCAACATGTTTAGGATTTGAAGGTTATCCTGGTAATATATGTGTTTCGGTTAATGATGAAGTTGTTCATGGCATTGGCCGTGAAGATCACATTATTAAAGAAGGAGACATTGTTACATTTGATATAGTTGTTACCTTAGATGGTTATATGTCTGATTCAGCAACGACATGGCCTGTAGGTAAGATTAATAAAGAAAAAGAGCATCTATTGTATCATACAGAGAAGTCCTTATATGTCGGACTAAAGGAATTAAAAGCTGGAGTTCCATTAGGAAACTTATCAGCTAGAATTCAACAATATGCTGAAAAACATGGTTTAGGTGTTGTTAGAGAGTTAGGTGGACATGGAGTTGGTCATGAAATGCATGAAGATCCATTTGTACCAAACTACGGAAAATATGGCACTGGAATCGAATTGAAAAAAGGCATGGTCATTGCTGTTGAACCAATGCTTACTGCTGGGGATTATCAAGTATCTATGTTAGATGATGACTGGACAATAGTTACTGATGATTATAGTCCTGCAGCTCACTTTGAACATACTGTAGCAATAACAGAAGATGGCTACGAAATATTAACAGGAGAGTGAAAAGTTTAATTATGGCTAAAGAGCAAAAGATTGAAGTCGAAGGTACAGTAATCGACGTTACTCATGAAATATATAAAGTTGAGTTAGACAATAAAATAATTATAACAGCCCGTGTTTCTGGTAAAATACGTATGAACATGATTCGTATTTTAGCAGGTGATAGAGTTATAGTTGAAATGTCACCAACTGATTTAACACATGGGATCATAAAATATAGAAAATAAATATGGAGGTTTATTTATGAAAGTTAGAGCATCTGTAAAGAAAATTTGTGCTAAATGCAAAATTATTAAAAGAAAAGGTAAAGTAATGGTTATTTGTGAAAATCCAAAACACAAACAAGTACAAGGTTAGGAGGAAGTTAAATGGCACGTATTAAAAATATCGAATTACCAAAAGATAAATCAACATTCATTGGTTTAACTGCAATTCATGGTATTGGACAATCTACAGCTAAAAAGATTTGTGAAGCTGTTGGAATCGACAAAGACAAAAAAGTTAGAGATTTAACTTTAGACGACGAAGCTAAAATAAGAGCTGAAGTTGACAACTACTTAGTTGAAGGTGAACTTAGAAGAGAAGTTCAAATGAACATTAAAAATAAAATGGAAATTGGTTCTTACCAAGGAAGTAGACATAAAAAAGGTTTACCAGTTCATGGTCAAAGAACTTCTAGAAACGCTCGTACTCGTAAGGGTAAAGGTAAAGTAGTTGCTAATAAGAAAAAAGAAGGAAAGTAGTATAGGAGGGTATTAGAATGGCTTACAATAGAAGAAAAAGAAAAGTTAAAAAGAATATTCCTGAAGCACAAGCTCATATTTCATCAACTTATAATAACACTTTAGTTACTATAACTGATAAAGAAGGAAATACAATTTCATGGGCATCATCTGGAACAATCGGATATAAGGGTGCTAAGAAAAAGACTCCTTATGCTGCAGGATTAGCTGCTGAAGCTGCTGGAAAACAAGCAATGGATTCAGGAGTTGTTAAAGTTGAAGTATTTGTTAAAGGTTTAGGTGGCGGTAGAGAAACTGCTATCAGATCATTACAAGCTGTTGGTTTAGAAATCACATCTATTAATGATGAAACACCAGTACCACATAATGGATGTAGACCACCAAAACGTCCAAGAAATTAATTAAGTTAGGGAAAAGAGGATTGAAAGATGAATTTTGAAAAACCAGAATATAAAATTACTGAATACGATCAAAGCAAAAATTATGGAAAGTTCGAACTAGAACCACTTGAAAGAGGTTTTGGTACAACAATCGGTAATGCATTAAGAAGAGTTATGTTATCTTCTATGCCAGGTAGTGCTGTTACTAGCATTAAGATTGATGGAGTTATGCATGAATTCCAAAAAATTGAAGGCTTAAGAGAAGACGTAATGAACATTGTTTTAAACATCAAATCATTAGTTGTTAAAAACAATTCAGATGAAAAAAAGGTTATGAGACTTTCAGTATCTAAAGAAGGACCAGTTACTGCTGGAGACATTGAACATGATGCTGATATCGAAATCGTAAATCCTGATTTAGTTATTTGTAACTTAGTTAAAGGTGGAAAAATTGACATGGAAATGACTGTTGAAAATGGTCGTGGATATGTTGATTCTAAAGAAAACAAATTATTACAAGGTGAAGTTCCTGGTGTTATTCCAGTTGACTCACTATATAGTCCAGTTGAAAAAGTTGCTTTCGAAGTTGAAAGCGCTAGAGTTGGACATAATGAAAATTATGACAAATTAATCATGTATGTAAATACAAATGGTTCAATTACTCCAGAAGAATGCATGGCATTAGCTTCTGCAATCTTAATTGAACATTTAAAGATTGTTTCTGATTTAAATTCTATTTCAGATGCAACTGGAATAATGGCTGAAAAGAAAGTTGATACAATCACTAAGACACTTGAAACTCCAATTGAAGAAATTGAATTCTCAGTTAGAGCTTACAACTGCTTAAAGAGAGCAAATATCAACACAATGCAAGATTTAATTGATAAGAAAGAATCTGAAGTTACTAAGATTAGAAACTTAGGAAAGAAATCATTAAAAGAAGTTATCGATAAAGTTAACGAAATGGGACTAAAGTTCCGCGATTAATACGTAAGGAGGTTAAATTATGTATAGAAAACTATCGAGAGAATCATCTATTAGAAGAAGTATGTTAGCCGGAATTACTAAAGATGTAATCATGAATGAATCTGTTATTACAACAGAAGCTAGAGCTAAAGAAGTAAGAAAATTCGTTGATAAAATGGTTACTTATGGTAAAGATGGATCTTTAGTTGCTAGAAGAAAAGCTTTAGCTTTCCTTCATAATGATACAAACGTAGTTAATAAAGTATTCAATGAATTAGCTCCACGTTATAAAGAACGTAATGGTGGTTATACTAGAATTATTAAATTAACTGAAAGAAAAGGCGACGATGCTTTACAAGTAAGACTTGAATTAGTTGACTAATTCAGTCTTTTTTTTTATTATATTAAATGTGATGAAATATGAAATTTAATACGACAAGCAAAGCAGGATTATATATAGTTTTTATTAATGTAATAATAGGACTATTTTTATTTATATCTTTAGATGATTCGGATACAGCATTTTTATTAACATTAATATCAAGTGCTATATCGTTATATTTAAATATATATTATTTAAGAACGAATAAGTATAATAAAAGCATTAATCTATATAGCTTTATTTTAAATTTAATTATTATAAGTGTGTTCATGGTAGTTAAAATTTATATGAACTCGTATCTATAAAAAGAATTATTTTTTAATAATTCTTTTTTATTTATTATATATTTAAAATATGTTATAATTTAGACATACTAGGAGAGTATAAGAAGGGAGCGTTAATATGAGTAATGAAAATTATTATCATAAACAAGATAATTTCTTTTTATTCTTTCCAATCTACGTTTGTTTAGGTGTTTATTACATCATGGAACTATTAACACGACCTTTTGTAAAAGCATGGGATACATCATCTGCTAATATATATGACAATTTAGCTCAAAATTCAGTTAATAAGGACTTATCTGGTGCTTATATGAATGAGACTGAAAAAGCTAATCAAGCTGCAGAAAGAGCTGCTGAAAATGCTAAGATGGCTGCTGCTAATAAAGAAGTAACAGTTGCAGATTCGTTAGTAAGATCTCGTGAAAAGTTAATTAGTCAATTAGATAATAATCAAGAAATCAGATCAGATAAGATTGTTACATATAGATATACAGCATTAAATCCTGAAGGAAAGCAAGTAAAGAATACATTCTTAGCTTTCTCAAAAAGTGAAGTATATACATTCCTAGAAAATGAAGGATATAAAGTATTTAAAATCGAAACTAGTCCATTAATTGAAAAAATATATGGACCAGGAACATTTAGTTCTCGTAAAATAAGTTTAAATGATATAGTATTCTGGCTTGAACAATTATCTACTTATTTAAGAGCAGGTATACCTTTAACAGATTCAATGAGAATTTTAAGTAGACAAATGGGTAAGAATAGAAATATTAAAAGAACATTCGACTCAATTGTATATAATCTAACATTAGGTGAGTCATTTTCAACTTGTTTGGAAAAACAAGGTGATGCATTCCCATCATTATTAATTAATATGGTTAGATCAGCTGAAGCTACAGGAGATCTAGAAGGTACTCTTGAAAATATGGCTAGATATTATAAAGATACTGAAACTACAAGAAAAGAAATGGTATCTTCATTAATATATCCATTAGTAATATTAATGTTCTCAATTGGAGTTATAATATTCATTCTTGTTTATTTAATTCCTAAATTCCAAAAGATATATAATACTGCAGGAGCAGATATTAATTGGTCTACACAAGTAATAATTGACTTATCGAATTTCCTTAGATCTAATTCGTTATCGATACTATTAAGTATTGCTTTAATAATAATAGTAAACATGTTACTTTATAAAAATATCAAATCATTTAGATATTTTATTCAATCAACATCAATGAAATTACCAGTATTTGGTAAAATAATAATATATAAAGAAATGATGATATTTACTAAGACATTCTCTTCATTATTAAAGAATAACGTATTTATAACTGAATCAATGGATATCTTAGGAAAAGTAACAAACAATGAAATATATAGACAAATAATGGTTAATACAGTTAACTGTATAGGACGTGGTGATAAGATTTCTTCATCATTTAGAGATCATTGGGCAATACCTGAAGTAGCATACTATATGATGGTTACAGGTGAATCTACAGGTCAATTAGCTGAAATGATGGAAAAAGTATCAGAGTATTATCAAGAACAACACAAAGTATTAGTAAATGTTTCTAAGAGCTTAATAGAACCTATTTTAATAGTTTTATTATCTGTTATAGTAGGAGCAATTATTATCTCTGTTATTGTTCCAATGTTTAGTTTATACACACAAATAAAATAGTATAGGAGAATCAACATGGATATTATTGGCATCGAATTATTTATAATTGGTATGTTTTTCGGATCGTTCTTTGATTGCATGGCTAATAGACTATCAAAGGGTGAGTCAATAATTAAACCAGGTTCTCATTGTGAAAATTGTAAGCACAAGTTAAGCTGGTATGAATTAATACCAGTTTTTTCTTACTTATTTCAAGGTGGAAGATGTAAGGAATGCAAAATAAAATTACCTTTAGAATATATACTTGTTGAAATAGTAACAGGATTATTATTCTTTTTAAGTTATTTAAGATATGGTATTTCATATCAAACATTAGAAATGATAATAGTTTCATCTTTAGTTATTGTTACTATTATCAGTGATTTAAAATATATGGTTATACTTGATGAAATATTGATACCATCTGGTGTTATATTATTAATAATTAAATATATTGATAAAGGCTTAAATTCTACTTTATATAGTCTATTATATGGTGTTATATTATTTATGGTACTACTATTTATAAAGGTAGTAGGTGATAAAGCATTTAAAAGAGAATCATTAGGATGGGGAGATGTTAAATTATCTCTTATTGTTGGATTTTCTTTAGGAATAGAATTAGGACTTATGTATATATTTATGAGTTCAATTATTGCACTTCCATATGCAATATATTCAAACATAAGACATAAAGATGGAACAATTCCATTTGGTCCATTCATGTCATTAAGTTTCTTGATATTATTTTCATATCAAGAATTCTTCTTACATTTATTCAATATGTGGTTAGGAGTATAAATATGAAAAGATATTTAATTTGTTTAATTTTATCTTTTTTCTCATTTACTAGTATCGTTTTTGCAGCAAAGGTTAATAAAGTTGATATAGATGTATTTATTGATGAAAGTGGAGACGCTATTGTAACAGAAAAGTGGAACATTCAAAAACAAAAACATAATGTCTTCCAAAGAGATTTTTATGATGTACAAGATGTTAAAATAAGTGATTATTCAGTATCAGATGAAAAGAATTCTAGTTATCGTGAAGTAGAAAACAAAGACTTTGACGCTAGAGATGGATTTGTATATACATTTACTGATTCTGGTTATACTAAGAGTCTTAAGTTTGCAACTATAGGTGATAAAAATGATTATACTTTATCATATAAAGTAGAAGGTATGATTAAAAAGTTCACCGATGTATATGGAATTGATTTTTATTTTATTGGACCAAGTGATACTCAAACATATGGATCAATATCTATAAAGATTAAATCAAATGTTGAATTCTCAGCAACAAATACTGGTTATTATACATTAGGTAATTCCAGATTATTAACAGAGATATCTGATGGAACAATTAGCATTTTCTGTTCAAATCAAGAAGAAAAAGAAAGTGTAAGATTAATGACAATCTTCACAGGTATAGAATATCCAAATGTAGTACAAGTAAACGAAAGATTCCAAGATGTTTATAATAAAGCATTAGTTGGACGTAATAGACTAGAAGAAATATTATCTAGAGTTAAATTAAGTACTGTAATTATTCTAGTTTTAGTATTAGTATTAATAATCGGATTTATTATTGTTTATAGAGTATTCTTTAAGAAAGATGATTATGAAGAATATCATAATATTGAAACTTCAGGAAATGCTACTATAGATACATATGAAGAAGCAGCATATTATGATTCAGTACCATTAAATGGTGATCTTTATAAAATCGGATTTATATCAGGATATTTTAAGATTATTAAGAGTAGAAGTGATTTAATAGGAGCAATCTTATTTAATTGGTTATGTGAAGGTAATATTGATTTAGGTAAAAAACATGGTAAGTATTATATTCATGTTAAAGATATGAGAAACTTTAAAAGAAATTTAGATTCAGAATTCTATAATATATGGAAAGAAGCATCTAATAACACTGGAACAATAGAAGGAACTAAGTTAATTAGATTCGCTTCATCTCATTATTTAAAACTCATGACATGGTTTAATATGGGCTTTTCTGAATCTATTTCAGATGAGATAGCAAGAAACCATATAACAAAAACAAAGAGAATGAACAAAGACATTACTGTATTAGGTGATGCAATTGTTAACTATGGAAATGAAATACAAGGATTAAAGAAATATTTATTAAACTTTAATCAAGTTCCAAGAAAAACAACTTTAAATGAAACAGTATATCAAAACTTATTAGTATGTGCTGTATTATTTGGAGTAGGCGAACAAGTAGGGAGAGAAATCCTAAGAAAATCGCCTGATAATGAACTTGCTAAAAAGCTTGTTGAATTTGAAGAATATAGAAATATTTATAAAGGTGCATATGAAGCAGCATTGACACCATATAAAGAGCAAATTAGAAGATTAAGAATGCAAAATAAAAGAAATAGAAATAAAGATTATGATGCCAGTGTTGAAAAGATTATAGATAATCAATTACATAATCAAGATGTATTAAAATCAACAGATGATATTATGAAGAAGTAAACTATTTGGTTTACTTCTTTTTATGTAAACTTACATGTTCATATCGTTAAATTTACATTTTACATGGTAAAATATAATTGGTGAAAGATATGAAAGATGTTAAAGTTGAAAGAAAAGAATTTTTTAACATTGTATCTGATATTCTTGAAAATGAACATTTTCAAGAATTGAAGAATGAGAAACATCATGGTACTAGTAGATACAATCATTCTGTACGTGTAGCAATCAAAACATATATGGTTGCTAGATCTAGAGGATGGAGTTATGTTGAAATCACTAGAGCTGCATTATTACATGATTTTTATACTAATAAAGACATAAAGAATGTAGATCCTAAAAAAGCTTTAGTAGTACATCCAAAAGCTGCCGCAAAGAATGCTAAGAAGTATTTCAATGTATCTAAAAGAGTACAAGACATGATAAGAACTCATATGTATCCAGTAACAAGTGAAATGCCTAAAACAAAAGAAGCATTATTAATTTCATTAATAGATAAAGAAGTTGGAACAGTTGAAATGTTAAAGTATAAACTTATAAGAAGACCAGATGTTCCAAAAGAAAATGTTGAATTTAGAGGAAATCAAAAACAACAATTATATTCAATACTTAAAAATGATTTACAAATGGAATAACATTAATTGTTATTTCTTTTAATTTATAAAATAAAAAGAGGTTTTTAATATGAAAAATACATTTGATAATAAAAAAGAATTAGTAATTATATTATGTGTAGTAATAGGAGTTATTGGAGTAATAGCAATAAGTTTATTATTCATGAAACATACTCCAGAACCAAGAAATGAAGAAAAGACTACTACAACATCATTTTTTAGTCCATCTACAATAGACAATACTGAGACTATAGCTGTTATTCCAACTATGCAAGATACATTATTGACAGATTCTGCTTGGACTCCAACATTTCAACTAATTTGGAATGATTTAAAAAATAAATATGTACATCAAGATATAAAATGGGAAGGACAACCAGTTATTGTTGATTCTTTAAATAAAGAAATTTTTAAAGAAGATATGATAAGTGATGCATATTTATATAAAGTATCTGATTATAAAACTTTAGAATTAAAGAAAAGAATTGAAAAAGCAGTAAAAGATAAATTTAATCAAGAAAGTGAAATATTAAATAGTCTTGATTGGTCTGATTCAGCATTAGATCATGGTCCTGAAAGTAATCCTAGAAGAATTCTTTTATATTCTATGTTATATAGAGAATTTGAATATATTAATCCATTAGATGAATTACAAAATGCTAAATTTAAAGATGTAGAAGATGTTAGATATTTTGGATTTGATGATAAATCTGATTCAAAATTAGCTGATCAAATAGATGTTCTATATTATGACAAAGAAAACTATATGATTAGAATTAATACTAAAAATAACGATGAATTATATCTAATTATTAATCCAGAAGGATCAACATTTGAAGATATATGGACTAATGCAAATAATAGAGCCAAAGAATATACAGGTAATAAAGAATTTACTAGATATGATTATTTAAAAATTCCATATTTATCATTTAATGTAAAACATGAATACAATGAATTATGTGGACATGATTTCTTGAGTGCTGATGGAAATGATATATTTAACATTCAAAAAGCTATTCAAACTATTAAATTAGAATTAGATAATAAAGGCGGTAAAGTTAAATCTGAAGCTGTAATTGATGTAAAAGACACAGTTACATCATTTAGAGATGAACCAGAACATAGATATTTCTATTACAATGATACATTTGCTTTATTTATAAAAGAAAAAGATAAAGAAGTACCATATTTTGCTGCAAGAGTAGATGATATCAATAAATATCAAAGTGAGGCCTAGTAATAGGTCTTTTAATTTGCAACGAGTCTTTATATTTGTTATAATAACAATGTTTTTTTAAGGGGATGTGAACAAGATGGAAAGAAAAGTAGAAAAATATACAGTAAGAGACCTTATATTAGGTACAAGAGAAGCATACTTAAAACAATATGCTGAACTAGATAAATTACATAATTTAGTTAAACCTATTACTGGTTCAACAGCAGATATTCAATTCAGACTAAAAGGAAGTATTATTTCTGCTGATTTAGTATGTGACGTAATAAAAAACTATAACAGATTAGAAAGATTACTAAAGATTAAAAGAGATAAAAAAATCTATTCTTATTCATTACAATCATATGGAATGATTCCTTATATTCATAAAGATGCTGAAAAGTTCGAAGAAATTAAAGAAGGAATTGTAAACAGTGATTATTTCCAAAATATGGGATCTGTAGTTACTTTTAGAGATAATAATAGTTCATACTTATTACAAACAACTGTAGAAGATATTAGATTCCAAAAATTAGCTAAAACAGAAGATAAACAAAGAGAAATCTTATATAAAGAAGGAGATTCTTTATATTTAGGAGAAAATACTGAAATAGCTGATGCATTAAATCTATTAAATACTAGATTACCTGCTGATTTAATGCCTGATTATCATGTAAGTTTAATGGATAAAGTAGAAAATCCATTTGCTTTAAGAGTAGTAGATGTTAGAAAAGCAAATGAAATTAAAGACACAAAAAGTGTTGTCGTACTAGCAAAGAAAATGTAGTTTTATAACTACATTTTTTTATTTCTTATGTTATAATAATTTTAGAAAGTGAAAGGTGTTTATATGAAAATTAATGGAAAAGGAAATCCAATAGCAGGTATTTTTGTAGGATTTTTATTTGTTATTGGTGGCTTAATTCTTCTTTGGTGGAATGAAGGAAGAACAGTTAAAACCGAAGCTGCTATTAAAGAAGCGGAACAAAATTATATTGATGTAGAATCTAATAGCATCAATAAAGATAATGAAGGAAAACTTATTGCTTCAAATGGTTTACAAACAAGAGATGAAAAATTAAATGATGAATTATTTGGTGTAATAGTTGATTCATCTAAAATGAAAAGAGTAGTAGAAGTTTATCAATGGGTTGAAAATTGCACTTCTGATAGTGACAATGATGAAACATGTACATATGATCAAAGATGGGAAGAAGACCTTATAGATTCTTCTAAATTTAAAGAATCAGTAGATCATTCAAATCCTAAGACAATGAAATATAAAGGTGAAACATTTATTGCAAATAATGTTAAAGTTGGAGAATATGTAGTACCAGAAGATTTAGTTAGAACTTTATCTACAAAAGAAAAAGTAAAGCTAAGTACATCTAATGATGATCAAAGATATGCAGCATATCAATTAGGATTAAGTATTACTCAAGATGGAGAATACTATACAGATGTAAAAGCTAATGCACCGCAAATTGGTGATATTAGAGTATCTTTTGAATATAACAATGAACAATACTTATCATTCATGGGTGTTCAAAAGGGAAATACAATAGAACCATATAAAGCAAAGTCTGGATATAAAATATATGAATTATATGAAGGACAACATAATGGAGAATCTATAATTCAAATGATGAGAGATACAAATAATACTATAAAGATTATTTGTAGAATTGGTGGTATAATATTAGTAATCATTGGATTACTTGCAATCATTTCACCAATACAAAGATTAGCAAGTTATGTTCCAATTCTTGGAACACTATTCAATGGAGCAACAACATTAATAGCAATTCTATTAGGTTTAGCAATAAGTTTAATAGATATAGCTATAGCATGGATTGTATATAGACCTATATTAGGTATTGGTTTATTAACTGTTTCGGTAGTTCTTATTATATTAAGTTTTGTACTTAAGAAAAAGAATCAAAAAACAGTACAACAACCTGCTATTAATCAACCAATTAATAATAACTAAAACACAATAGAATCGTGTGAAACTAGCGATTTGCTAGTTTTTTGTTGCGTCATATTTGCAAAAAAATGAAAAAGATGTTAAAATAACAACTGCATTTAGGGAGTGGGGGTTATTTATATGGATTATGGAGTGAGTTTAGGTATGGAGTCAATAGATAACATAAGTAAGCACAAAGTATCCTACCATCTATATGTTGGAATAAAAAGGGTATTTGATATTTTTTGTGCATTATGTGGTTTAATTATTTTATTACCATTATCAATTATAGTTAAAATTGCTTATGTTTTATCTGGCGATTTTAATAGTATATATTATAGCCAAGATAGAATTGGTAAAAATGGAAAAGTGTTTAGAATATATAAATTTAGAACAATGGTTCCAAATGCTGATTCTATTTTAGAAGATATATTAAAAGAAGATGGAGAATTAGCTAAAGAATATAAAGAAAATAAAAAGATGGCTAATGATCCAAGAATAACTAAAATTGGAAAAATATTAAGAAAATTAAGTCTAGATGAATTACCTCAATCTTGGAATATCTTAAAAAATGAAATGTCTGTTATTGGTAACAGACCCTATTTACCAAAAGAAAAAGATGATATGGGAGTTTATTATAAAACTATCGTATCAACAAAACCTGGTTTAACAGGATATTGGCAAACAAATGGAAGATCTGATGCATCTTTTGCTAAAAGAGTTGAATTAGAATCTTATTATTCTCGCCATAGAAGTTTTAAATTAGATTTACAAATATTCTTTAGAACTTTTGGTGTTGTATTTAGAGGATTATAAAAAGAGTTTTAAAAAAACTCTTTTTTATTGTGCGAATTTGACAAAAAGCACATATATGAATATAATAGGAACAGTATTTTTAAAGGGGAGTTTTTTTCTATGGAAGAAATTAATTTGAAGAGTTTATTAAATTATTATATTGAAAGAGTAAAGATAATTGGAATATGTACACTTGTATTCTTTTTAGTTGGTCTAGTTTATACAGGAATTAATAGACCTAAATATATAAGTGAATCAACAATTACTGTTACAGGTGATATTAATGCTGCAAAGAATCAATCAACTGTATATGCATCACAAGTAACAAATAATGAAGTATTACAAACAGTTATTAATAATTTAAATTTAAAGACATCAGTTAAAAATTTAAAAAACAATGTAACTGCTTCATCTGAAACTACTTCAGATTCAATTTATATAACTGTAACGAATACTAGTTCTAAAAAAGCTATGGAAATAAATGCCAATTTAAATAGTGCTTTTATTGAATATATTAAAAATACATATGGTAATAAAAATTTAAAAATTTCAGCAGGAGCTACTATTACAGGTGGAGGCATTGTTAAAAAATATGCTAAACAAATTTTAACAACTACATTAATTGGAACAATATTAGGTGTTATATATATATTCATTAAATTCTATTTTGATGATTCAGTTAAATCAGAAGATGATATTAAATCTTTAAAATTAGATATATATGGTGTTATTCCTTCAGATATAACTGAAGAATCTTATAAAAATGTAATTAATAATATTACAACAACTACAATTGATAAAGATAATAAAGTAGTATTATTTACTACTACTGATGAAGAATCAGATAAAGATTTAACTATATTTACTTTAGCAAGTATGTATGCAGATTTAGATAAGAAAGTATTAATAATTGATGCTGATTTAAAAAATGATAATCAAGCTACAATATTTGATGTTAAATCTAAATCAGGTTATACAGATTTAATTAATGCTAAAACAGTTAAATTAGATTCATATATAACTAAAACAAAAAATAAAAAAATAGATTTAATAACAAATGGTTCTAAATCATTAAATGAAGTTGAAGTATTATCTTCTACTAAGAATGAAAAAATATTAAATGAATTAAAAACTAAATATGATATTATCTTAATTGGTACACCTCCAGTTATGGGAACAACAGGTACACTTGAATTAAGTAAGTATACTGATTTAAATTTATTAGTATCTACTCATGAATTAAGTAAAATGAAAGATATTAAAAATGCTATAGATAAGTATAATGAAGATGAATTAAAATTAAATGGTATTATCATCAGTGATGTAGATACTAAATTAAATAATTATTCTTCATATTATTCAAAAAATTACTTTAATAAATAAAGAAGTATTTATACTTCTTTTTTTGTGCTATAATACACTCAAGTGAGGGAGTATATGTATGGGAAAAAAGAAAACAAAAAGAAAAGTAAGTGAAATCATAAAATATTTAAGCACTATTATATGGGTTGCTTTATTGGTAGTTTTATCATTATTATCATATAAAATAATAAGAGCTAATATATTACCAACTAAGTATCTTATAATTGGTATAGCAATTATATTATTATTCTTATTTGTATATGGATTATTTTTATTTAAAAAGAAAACAAATGTAATCGTATTAATAATACTAGACATATTATCTATTGTTGTAATAGGTGGAGGATTATATACAGTACCTAAATTTGATGAAACATTAGATTTCTTAAAAAATAATCTATCAATACAATTTGCTACTAATGTATATAATATAATTACATCAAAGGATTCAAATATTAATAGTATAAGTGATCTTGAAGGCAAGAATATTTATATTTATAAAGATGATAAGAATGATGATTTAATTAAAGAATTAAATAAAAAGGTATCTAATTATAAATTGATTGAAGTAGATGATTTATCTAAATTATTTACAGATGTTATTAAAGATGATAAAAAGATAATAATTGTATCTCAAGGTTATTATGATGAAACATTATTAGAAGATAATACATATGAAGAAAAAATTAAAATTATAGATACAATAGAATATAAAACTATTGTTAAAAAGAATGAATCAAATAAAAAGATAACAGAAGAACCATTTGTTGTATATTTAAGTGGAATTGATACTAGAAGTGGTAAATTACCATCTAGATCATTAAGTGATGTTAATATAATACTTGCAGTTAATCCAAAAACTAAGAAAGTATTAATGATTAATATTCCAAGAGATTATTATGTTCAATTACATGGAACAACTGGTTTAAAAGATAAATTAACTCACGCTGGAACAAGAGGTGGAATTAATTTATCAAAAGAAACTATTCAAGATTTATTAGATATTAAAGTTGATAATTATATAAGAGTTAATTTTAATGCAGTTGTTAAATTAGTTGATGCTATAGGTGGAATAGATGTATATTCAGATACTGAATTTAATTCATATCATATGAAAGGATGGCATGTTCCAAAAGGAATGGTTCATATGGATGGAGCAAAAGCATTAGCATATTCAAGAGAAAGATATGCATATAAAACAGGAGATAATCATCGTGGACAAAACCAAGAAGATGTAATAACTGCTATTATAAATAAAATATCTACATCTAAATCTATTGCATCTAATTACAATAAAATATTAGAATCATTAGATGGAACATTTGAAACTGATTTATCATATGATGATATAACTAGTTTAATTAAGATGCAATTAAATGATATGTCTAAATGGGAAACAGAAACATGTAATTTAACTGGAGAAGGTAAAATGACTGTTACATATAGTTATCCAAAACGTAATCTATGGGTAATGATACCAAATGAAAAGAGTATAGTAACAGCAAAAGAAAAATTAAAAGAATTTATAAGTTAGGTGATAAATATGTCAATGAAGAATAAAAAGAAATTATTTCTAACAATAGTAATGTTAGTTTTAGCATCTATTTGGTGTACATTAATATATACTTTAAGTGATATGAATACTAATACATCAAATGGACATTCTAAAGAGATAATAAGTATTTTTATTGAAGACTCAATCGAAACATCAAATCATTTAGGATTAACTTCACTTAATCCATCAATGGAAAAAATTGACAAAGCATCAAAAATTCTTAATTTACCATTAAGAAAATTAATGCATGCTTCAGTATATTTTGTATTATCATTAGTCTTAATTATTTATATTAATTATATGTTTGATATAAGAAAGTTTTTCTTGTCAGCATTTATAACAATAATTTTATGTGCAGGATTTGCATCTACTGATGAATTCCATCAAACATTTGTAGATGGAAGAACAGGCCAATTTAAAGATGTACTTATAGATACAGCAGGAGCATGTATCGGTACAATCTTATATGGAACATACTATGTTTCATTTAGATTAGGTTATAGAAGATGTGAAGTTGAATTACTTGATGAACAAGAATTAGAAAAGACAAAAGTATTAGAACTTAAAAAATTGAATAAAAAAAATAAGTAAATATGCAAATAAAAAATATTTGCATATTTTTTTATTTACATTATAAAAATTTGTAATTAATAATATACAAATATTAATAAACTAAAGGAATAATTCTTAAAAAGCGGAGTTTGTATAAAGATTTAAATATGTGTTATCTTGATATCAGAAAGGAGGAAGATAATGCATAACCTTGTATATTTAATTGGTAGATTAACTGAGGATCCAGTTATGAAAGAATATGAGGAAGGTAAAGAATACTTACCATTTAATTTAGCAGTACAAAGATCATATAAAAATGAAGATGGAATATATGAAACCGATTTCATAAGATGTGTACTTTGGAATGCTATAGCTGCACATACTGCTGAATATTGTCATAAAGGTGACTTAGTTGGTATCAAAGGTAGATTACAAAATAGAAGTTATGAAGTAGATGATGAGAAAAAATATATAAGTGAAGTAATAGTTGAT
>JAEEGF010642988.1_pt1 | contig 52725 bp, 44 predicted proteins | sample 9134171 | NCBI WGS metagenome assembly JAEEGF01 (sample SAMN16246542, study PRJNA631951) | gut metagenome | biome: gut microbiome; feature: rumen; material: AP-attached | host: Bos | place: Iran: Karaj | collected 2018-10 | reverse complement strand
CACCGCTCAGATCTGAGAATACGATTCTGGGCGGTGGAAAAATTGGACAAGCGCACCGCCCAGATGACAGATAATTGATCTGGGCGGTGAGTAGAATGGTAAAATGCACCGCTCAGATAGAAAAGTCAGATCTGGGCGGTGTTTATTCTCGAAAAATGCACCGCTCAGAATGGAAAAAGTGAATCTGGACGGTGACTTCTCGAAAAAACCGCACCGCCCAAAATGGAAACGTGGATCTGGGCGGTGCATTCGACATGGATGAACCGTGGAGTACGGATAAGATAAGACTCAAACCATGATTTTATCTGTATTTTTGGCTCTTCACGACTTTCGCAACAGGGAATTCACGGATAAGCAAATCCGCTAAAGGTCATCTTATCCGTAAACCAGGCCAACGCCCCACTTTAGTATTCATTTCTTTTGATTTGGTGTTGACAGGAAATCTACTTGATGGTAATATCATTGCAACCAATTTAATCACAAGCAAGCAAAGCAACAAAAAGCATCAGACAAGGTGCAAACAACCCAGGGCTCCTACGGGAGCCCAAAATTTTACCATGGCATTAGCACTCAAGAGATTAGAGTGCTAACAAAAGGAGGCTGAAATGATTGTTGTTCCTATATACAATAAACAGCTCATCCCCAACGGAAGGCTGTATTTTCAGAAAGATGAATTCATAAAGCTGGGCGGCAGAGCCGTGGAAGGCGAGAAGGTTGTGCTCATTCAGAGTAAGACCTATCAGGACCGCAAGGAGATCACTGAGGATAACTTCTTCCCCATCGGTGTTTCAGGCGTTCTGACCACCATAAGCCCTGACGGATACGTGGTTGTGGAGGTCAGCGGAAGAGTTAACATAGACGAGATTTCTATAGATTCAGCGGCAAACATTGAGCTGACTATCTCCAAGAGACCTGATACGGATGAGGCCGATAGCGCTGCGGAGGAAAAGATTCTTTTGAATCTTAAAAAGGAGGTCAAGGAGTTCTCATCAAGGTTCCAGTTCTCCGGATTTGTGAACGCCCTTGTGGACACGATGCAGACGGTCTCTGAGCTGACAGCTGCTCTGTCATATTGGTTTAACAACAATAACCAGGACAAGTATGATCTTCTTGCAGAGGATAGCGCTCAGAAGAGACTTGAGATGATGGAGAAGGCTGTGGTTGAGCACATTGAAGTTGCCAAGGTCACAACCGATGCCACCTCCGCTCAGGAGCAGGAGTACAAGGAGGCTTACAGAGAGGCCGCCATCAAGAAGCAGATGGAGTACCTCCAGAAGGAGCTTGATGACATGCATCCCGAGAACGTGACAGATATCCAGCGTTTTGAGGAGCTCATCAAGGATTCCGGAATGAACGAGGATGCCAGAAAAGAGGCTGAGAAGGTTCTTGGAAGACTCAAGCAGGAAGGCAAGAACAGTCCCGAGACAGGCATGCTCTATGATTACCTGGATTTCGTGACAGGACTTTCCTGGAAGAAGGAGGAGCCCAAGTTTATTGAACTTTCAGAGGCAAAAGAAATCCTGGACGAGGATCACTACGGGCTTGCCAAGGTCAAGAGGAGGATCATCCAGCAGATCGCGGTGATGAACCTCAGAAAGAAGCAGTCCGGTTCAATCCTTCTGTTTGTGGGAGCTCCCGGTACCGGCAAGACCAGCATCGGTAAGAGCATCGCAAGAAGCCTTGGAAGAGAATATGTAAGGGTGAGCCTTGGTGGCAGCAGAGATGAGGCTGACATCAGAGGTCACCGCAGAACCTATATAGGCGCCATGCCCGGAAGGATAATGGACGGAATCAGTAAGAGCGGTGTTTCAAATCCTGTAATGGTTCTTGATGAGATTGACAAGCTGGCTGCTTCCTACAACGGCGATCCTGCCAGCGCACTGCTGGAGGTTCTTGACCCCGAACAGAACAATACCTTTACGGATCACTACATGAATGTGCCCTATGATCTGTCGGACGTGCTGTTTATCTGCACCGCCAACAGTCTGGACACCATTCCTGAGCCCCTTCTTAACAGAATGGAAGTCATCAACTTTACAGGTTACACACCTGATGAGAAGCTTATGATCGCCAAGGAGCACCTTCTTCCCAAGTCCATGGAGGCCATGGGAATTAAGAGCGAGGATCTGACGGTTCCTGATGACGTGCTGGCCACAATTATAAGTGACTACACCAGAGAGGCAGGCGTCCGCGGCCTCAGAAAGCGCATCGACGCCCTCTGCAGAGGCGCAGCCGTTATGATTTCCGAGTCCGGCAAAAGAAACAGTGCAATAACCATCTCTAAAGAGCAGCTGAGGACAGAGCTTGATATGAGACCTGTTCATCACGAGATTGTTCCCGATGAGCAGAAGCCCGGCGTTGTTACAGGTATGGCCTGGACCAGCGTCGGAGGCGAGATCCTTTACATTGAGACCATGTTCATCAAGGGTAAGGGAAATATTATCATCACAGGTAAGCTTGGAGATGTAATGAGAGAGTCAGCGCAGATTGCGGTGAGCCTTGTTAAATCAATCTTCCCTGAAAAGGCTAAGATCTTTGATGAGAATGATCTTCATATCCATGTGCCTGACGGAGCAGTGCCCAAGGATGGTCCTTCAGCAGGAATCACCATGACAACTGCCATCGCATCACTGGTTACCGGCAGAAGTGTATCTCCCAAGATCGCTATGACAGGTGAGGTTTCATTAAGAGGTCTGGTGATGCCTATTGGCGGACTTCCCGAGAAGCTCATGGCAGCTCACAGAGCCGGAGTTAAGACTGCGTTTATTCCCTGCGACAATGAGCAGGATCTGATAGATGTGGCAGATGAGGTTAAGGAGAATCTTGAGATAATACCTGTAAAGAGCGTGAGAGAAGTGCTTGAAAGAACAGGGGTGTTTGAGGATTCAACAATAAAGGCAGTTGGGTGAGAGTGGCGTAAAGTTGCACAAGTAAATGATAAAAACGAATTGCTCCATGACTTTCGTCATTTTCGCAATCAGCAATATGTGGAGCTACATGTAAATGATAAAAACGAATTGCTCCATGACTTCGTCATTTTCGCAATTCAACAAATATTCGGGCATCGCTATTTTTACTGCGTAAAAATGCGATGTCCTCATATTTGTTAGAGTCACTAATAAAAGAAAGGCCCTGCATGCAAGCATGCGGGCCTTTCTTTCATTGTGACTTTTTATCATTTACATGGCGGTCCAGCCACCGTCGACGAACAGGATCTGGCCTGTTGTGTAGGTGGATGCGTCGGATGCAAAGTAGATGAGCGCACCGTCAAGCTCTCCGGGCTTTCCGGGACGTCCCATAGGACAGTAAGCGTCAGCAACTGCGTCAAATGCGCCGGTGTCCATAACTGCGCTGGTCATCTCACTTCCAAAGTAAGCAGGTCCGATAGCGTTTACTGTGATGCCCTTTCTTGCCCATTCAACTGCAAGAGCCTTGGTCATCATCTTAACGCCGCCCTTGGCAACAGCATAAGCTGTTACAGGCCATGTGTTTGATGGCATAACTACTTCTGAGTGAACTGATCCGATATTGATGATCTTGCCGTAGCCGTTCTTGAGCATTACGTTTCCAACTTCTCTAGCTACATAGAAAACAGCGTCGAGGTTGGTTCCGATAACGTTCTTCCAGGTATCGTCAGACATCTCTGCTGCAGGAGTGGCATCGCCTACACCGGCATTGTTTACGAGAATATCGATCTTGCCATAGTGTGCCTCAACATCCTTAACCATAGTTCTGATATCATTAATATCAAGAACGTCACATTTGTGAGCGTAACACTTAACCCCAAGAGCTTCGATCTCAGCCTTTACTGCCTCGAGACGCTCAAGACGTCTTGCGCAGATGGCGATGTTTGCCCCCTGTTTTGCCAGAGCCTTCGCGAACTGTACCCCAAGTCCTGAAGAAGCTCCTGTAACCAATGCTACCTTCCCACTTAAATCAAAAAGATTATTCATGCACTACCTCCTCTGTTTTGTTTTTGCACGATAATACAATAAAATTTTACTATGTAGGGCCAATAAGGGTCAATGTTTATTAGTGATTTTATGCATGTTTATTCACTTGATTTCAGCAACCTGAATTGTGTATAATAAGATTGCAAACAATGCAAATTATTTTCCCAGTTTATCATGAGGACAAATATATGAACAGATCCGGATATATTCTAATAACTGTAGCAGCAGTGCTTGTGGCGCTGGCGGTGACGGTTTTTGTTGTGAAGTCACGAAATGCCGGGACTAACGATGAGGCTTCCAAGGCTCCTGAGCAGGTAACTGTTACAGATAGGCAGGAATCTCTGGAGGAGTATTTAGAGGAAGCTGTCGAAGATGCCGGCAAGACAGAAGAGAGGACAGCTGAGAATAATTCTGAGGACAGATCCCGGGGCAGCTCCGAGAGCGATTCCCAGGACAATTCAGAGAGCAATTCTGAGAGCAATTCCCAGGACGATTCAGCAGAGAGCGATTCCGAGAACAATTTCATCCCTGCTCCCGACTTTACCCTGACCGATCAGTACGGCAATGTACACAGCCTTGCAGACTACAGAGGGAAGACCATATTCCTTAATTTCTGGGCAACCTGGTGCCCTCCCTGCAGAGCAGAGATGCCGGATATTCAGGCTCTCTACGAGGAGTACAGCAGCCAGGGGGATCCCGAGGTGGTGATCCTGGGCATAGCCTTCCCCAATTACAACAATGAACAGGACGTCGCAGGCGTAACAACCTTCCTTGAGGAAAACGGCTACACCTACCCTGTTCTCATGGACGAGGGCGCAACCATGTTGTTGCCCTATTATATAACAGCATATCCCACAACCTTCCTCATTAATCCGGATGGCAATGTTCTGGGCTACATTCCCGGAGCCATGACAAAAGAGACAATGAAGGACGTTATTGCACAGGCTCTGGAGTACGCTGACTGATACAAGGAGGGAAGCCTTTTTACCTGGAATTTGCAGAAATGATAAATAGTGTTTCGCAGAAATAAATTTCTGTGTTATAATAGGCTTCAGTTGAAGTCATGGGGCATTAGCGCAGTTGGGAGCGCGCCACACTGGCAGTGTGGAGGTCACGGGTTCAAGTCCCGTATGCTCCATTTTTTTGTGCCCATTTTTAGGGTTTTCAGGTGATTTCTGACTAATATTTTGTTAATGAATAATTATCCGTTTTCAGACTTTTGGGGATTTTTTCTTAAATTTAAGTTATAATTGTGGAAACGACTGCATGGGGAAATTGCAGAAAACGAAAAAAGTATTGGAAGGGAGAATTAACATGGACTTAAACCTGAAAGACAAAGTAGTTATGATCACCGGTTCCACAGGAGGAGTTGGTGAGGCACTCGTGAAAGCATTTGCCGCTGAGGGATGCAAGCTTGCTATCTCCTCAACCAGACAGGAAAAGCTTGATAAGCTTCTTCCTACAGTAACTATCGATCCCGACAAGCTTCTTACCTTTGTTGTGGATGTAACCAAGGAAGAGCAGATCCGTGACATGGTAGAGAAGACCGTTGCCAAGTTCGGAACTGTTGATGTGCTCGTAAACAACGCAGGCTATGAAGGAGTCAGCCTTCCTATCGATGTACAGACCGTTGAGAACATGATGAATGTTTACAACGTAAATGTATTCGGACCTCTTTTCGGAATGAAATACGCACTTCAGCACATGAAGAAGGTTGGAAAGGGTGCCATCGTCAACATTTCATCACAGGCATCCTGTACCGGAGCTCCGGCTATGTCAGCCTACGTATCCTCCAAGCACGCTGTATTTGGACTTTCCAAGTGTGCAGCCTTAGAAGTGGCTGAGCTGGGTATCCACATCAACTGCATCGGCCCAGGCCCCATCGATACACCTATGATGACCAAGCTTGAGAAACAGGCACTTGGCGAAAACGTATCCAAGGAAGAGGCCATGAAGGTATTCGCAGCATCTTACCCCAACAAGCGCTACTGCAAGCCTGAAGAGGTTGCAGATGTTGCACTGTTCCTTGCTTCAGACAAGAGCAGCCACATCACAGGCTCTCTGGTAACCATGGACGGCGGACAGGCAGCTTTGGGCAGATAATACGTAATGTAAGCCGGATGGTCCCAGGGGACGGGGTTGGCGGTCCATTTTTCAAAATGGACCGTTAACCCCGTCCCCTGGGACCATTTTTTAATGCCGTTAACCCCGGCTATTTTCTATTATCACAACGTATTCCCGATCCCCTTTTCTCAATTATAGCATTAACGTGCCGCGCTTTTAGTGTGTATAATGGTAAGGTGGAATTTTTAAGGGGAGATAAACAGGAAATGGAAGATAATAAAAAATCATTGATCCGTTGGGGATTTAAGATATTTGCGGCCACAGGGATCATTGCGGTGATACTGGCCGCAGTTACCGTAGGGGCATTGCTCCATGGACGACAGTCAGAGCAACAGACAGAGCAACAGTCAGGGAAACAGTCAGAGCAACAGGCAGAACATGAGACAAAACAGCAGGAGAGCAGCAATACAGCCAATGCCTATTTTTTGGGCACCGCCCCGGGACAGTATGAATTTCAGGTAAAGCGCTTGTTGTTTGAGGGGGATGAGACCGTGCAGGTGGCAGTGGAGCCAATTGCAAGCTATGACGATGACAGCTGCGCCTACACCGTAGATATTATCCACGATGACTGCGACGGCAGGTATTACTACGGCGTTACAGACAGATTCAACATCGGCAAATTTCTGGTAACGCCCAAGGATATCTACCTGCTTCAGGACTATAGAGAGGAAGAGCCTCCCACCAAAGAGTACTTCCTTGAGCATGGAATCCAGATGAATCCCTGGGTTACCTGGGAGACCAATGTGGACGGCCTTCTTGTCAAGAGATTCAGCAGAGATGACAGCTGGCTCATCAGCATTTCAAACGGTCTTGTAGAGAGCGGCTTCTATGCCCAGTACGCCTGGGTTTACGGTGAGGGACTGGTCTATTTCCGTTCGGGCTTTGGCGCAGAGGGTGATCCGATTGAGATATACAGAAACGGAAGAGACACTGTCTCTTTTTCCTCCGAGGGATCGGATAATAGCCTCCACTATATGGAAACTGTACACGGGACTTGATAGCGCAGGGGATCCGTATCCTGCGCTGAAGGCACTTCTTGAGGATATGAAGGAAGGCAAGAAAAAGCTCGCCGACGAGGCAGCCAAAGATAACGGAGGTTCGCTCCCGGAGGATCATCCTATGACGAAGGCCCTTAAGGCCATCACAGAAGCGGAGCTGTATTAATACATGAAGGATTTTGAGAAACTTAAGAATGAGTGCCTTGAGGAAATTGAGGAGGCCGGAATCCGCATAGGACCCATAAAGTCATGGAGCATCAATACAAGAGCCAGGACCAGATGGGGCTTTTGCAAAAGAGACAGAGACGGAAGCTATACCATACAGATAGCAGCCCAGCTTCTGTCTGACGATCGGGTATCTGAGAAGGCCTGCAAGGAAACCATAATCCATGAGCTTCTTCACACCTGCAGGGGAGGCATGAAGCACACAGGCAAGTGGAAAGAGTACGCCGAGCTCATGAACCGAAGGTACGGCTATGACATAAAGCGCATCACTACAGGCACCGAGAAGGGGCTTGAGGAATATACCCCCACCAGGAGCCTGCCCGTTAAATACGTGTTTGTCTGCGGAGGATGCGGGACCACGATCTACAGGAAGCGTGACAGCAAGTTCACCAGGTATTATAGGCAGTATCTTTGCACCAGATGCGGAGCCAAGGCCTGGAGGAAACTGGAGGTAAGAAAAGATGGTTAAGATCGATCTCATTACAGGCTTTTTGGGAGCCGGCAAGACTACATTCATCCGTGAATACGCCAGATACCTGATAGATCAGGGTGAGAGGATCTGCATCATAGAAAATGACTACGGCGCGGTGAACATCGACATGGTGCTGCTTCAGGATCTTCTGGGAGATAATTGCAATCTTGAGATGATCGTCGGAGGCGACGGGGCAGAGGCCCACAGAAGGCGCTTTCGCACCAAGCTGATTTCCATGGGCATGAGCGGCTATGACAGGGTTCTCATCGAACCCTCCGGAATATACGACGTGGATGAGTTTTTTGATGTGCTCTATGATGAGCCCCTTGATAAGTGGTATGAGATAGGAAGCGTCATCTCTCTTGTGGATGCTGAGGGAGTTTCGGGCCTTGCAGGCATGGAGCGCTACATCTTTATGTCAGAGATCGCAGGGGCTGGAAAGCTCGTTTACACCAAGCTTGAGGGGGCTCCTGATCCTCAGAAGATCACCGGCATTGTCAATGAGATCATGGCAGAGCACGGCGGAAAGGCCTTTGATCATGATAAGGATGTCATTGCCAAGCCGCTTTCCGAGCTTACGGCAGATGACTTTGAGGCTATCCGCAGCTGCGGCTACAGGCATGCTTCCTACGTTAAGCTTCCCATAGAGGACAAGCAGTTTACGCCTCTTTTCTATTTTGATGTGGAGATGCCTGAGGATAAGTTAAAAGAGATAGCTGCTACGCTTTTTAAGGATGAGGAAGCGGGGCACGTCATAAGAGTAAAGGGCTTTGTAAAGGTAGCAGATGACAGGCAGCTTGAGATCAATGCCACCGGAAAGGGCACTGCCCTTACACCATCTGCCAGCAGCAGAAATGTACTTATCATAATAGGCGAGCGTCTTAATAAGGAACACATCAATAACATGCTTAAAGACTACTGCTTAGTGGTTTCGCTGTAACAATGAAAAAAGGATGAAAAGAATAATTCTTTTCATCTTTTTTGGTGGTTTGTGGTATGATAAATCACGTATTGAATAATTATTGAAATCAAATCGGGAGGATTCCAATGGGCGGATTTTTTGGTGTAGCATCTCGTGAGAGTGCGGTATTTGATCTCTTTTACGGTACCGACTATCATTCACACCTTGGCACTCGTCGTGCCGGACTTGCGGTCTATGACAAGAAGAAGGGTTTTGACCGCGCGATTCACAATATTGAGAGGTCCTATTTCAGACCCAAGTTTGAAGAGGACATGCTTAAGATGGAGGGGCATCTCGGAATAGGATGCATTTCTGATTTTGAACCTCAGCCTCTTATAGTACGATCGCATCATGGTACCTACGCCATTACCACAGTAGGCAAGATCAACAACATCGAAGAAATTACCAATAAACTCTTTGCGGACAATCGGTCCCATTTCTTAGAGATGAGCGGTGGAGATATCAACCCCACAGAGCTTGTCGCTTCTATTATCAATCAGAAAGTAACTATCGTTGAAGGCATACGTTACGCCCAGGAGATCATCAAGGGCTCTATGTCGCTTCTCTTAATGACACCCGAAGGAATATATGCAGCCAGAGACAGATTTGGCCGTACCCCTGTCCAGATAGGACACAAGGATGAGGGCTATTGCGTCTGCTTTGAGAGCTTTTCATATCTTAATCTGGGATATGATGCCTACAAGGAGCTGGGCCCCGGAGAAATCGCATATATTACACCTGAGAGCGTAGAGATCGTGGCGCCTGCCCTGGATGAGATGAGGATATGTACCTTCCTGTGGATCTACTACGGATTCCCTGCTTCCACCTACGAGGGACTTTCGGTAGAAAAAGTCAGATACGGCTGCGGCGGTAAGCTGGCTCAGCGAGACCTTCAGAGAGGCCTTCACCCCGACATGGTTGCAGGTGTTCCGGATTCCGGAGTTGCCCATGCAATAGGATATTCCAATACATCAGGAATCCCCTACGCAAGGCCTTTTGTAAAATATACACCTACATGGCCCAGATCCTTTATGCCCACAGTTCAGTCCAGACGTGATCTGATCGCCAAGATGAAGCTTGTTCCCGTACATCAGCTCATTAACAACAAGAGCCTTCTTCTCATAGACGACTCCATCGTTCGCGGAACACAGCTCAGAGAGACCACAGAGTTTCTCTACAGGAGCGGTGCCAGCGAGGTCCACATCAGACCTGCATGCCCTCCGCTTATCTTCGGATGCAAGTACCTTAACTTCTCACGTTCCAACTCCGAGATGGAGCTTATCACAAGACGTGTCATTGAGAAGCTCGAGGGCTATCCTTCACCCAACGAGGAAACCGTCAGAAAGTACACGGATCCCGACTCACCTCAGTATGAGGCAATGCTTGAGGAGATCCGCAAGGAGCTTAATTTTACATCCCTTCATTATCATCGTCTCGATGACATGGTGGAGGCTATACCTTTGGAACCTTGTAAACTCTGTACCTATTGCTGGAGCGGAAAGGAATAAAATATGAATGCCGGTCTCGAGGAAAAGTATAGTAACCTAAAGGATTATCTCAGGTCTCTGGGAAGTGTGGTTGTGGCTTTTTCCGGAGGCGTGGATTCGGCACTTCTTCTTCATGCAGCTCATGAAACACTGGGAGGCGATGCCATAGCTGCCACAGCTGTATCTGCCTTTATCCCAAGGAGAGAGGTTTCGGAAGCCGTGGATTTTTGCAAGGAGATTGGTGTAGAGCACTTGTTTGCAGAGATGCAGGTGGAGGAGATTCCCCATTTTACAGAGAATCCCAGGGACCGCTGTTATCACTGCAAGAAATATATATTTACTACACTTCTTAAGGTGTCCCGGGAGCATGGCAAGAATGCCGTGGTTGAAGGCTCCAATGTGGACGATACCGGAGACTACAGGCCAGGCATGAAGGCTCTTGCGGAGCTTGATATCAAGAGCCCCCTTAAGGAATCGGGACTTACCAAGGCAGAGATCAGAGAACTGTCGCAACACTTTGGCCTTCCAACCTGGGACAAGCCGTCTTTTGCCTGTCTCGCCAGCAGAGTTCCCTATAACAGCACCATCAGCCGCAAGAAGCTTGAGATGGTTGAAAAGGCGGAAAACCTTTTGCTGGAGCAGGGCTTTAAGCAGTTCAGGGTAAGGCTTCACGGAGGAGACGGGACGGCTGCTGCGGTGGCCAGAATAGAGCTTCTTCCGGAGGACATATCAAGGATGCTGGATCCTGCCCTCAGGGAAAAGATATACGGAGAATTTAAAAGCTTTGGCTTTTCCTATACAGCCCTGGATCTTCTGGGGTATAGGACCGGAAGTCTCAACGAAACATGATGAAAAATGATCAGGAGGAAATGTTTTATTTATGAGGATTAAAGGACTGCTTTCCGTCTTACTTTGTTCCGTGATGCTGACTGCCTGCGCTGCACCCTTTGCAGCCCGCGAGGAAGAGGATGTAATAGAGGAGCAGGAGGAAGCGGAAGACACAGAAGAGGAAGAGGAAAAAGAGGAAGAGGAGGAGCCTGAGCAAGAGGAAGAAGAGGAAGAGTCTGAGGCGAAAGAGGATCTGTATGAGAGCTTTCTAAATAATGAGGCCACTCTTCATATCAACACGGATAATGATTTTGGCTCCTACTTTAGCTTTGAGAAATATAAGGATCAGGACCTTACCCTGGAGGAAATTGTAAATGATATCATTGCATCTTATCTTACCGACTGGGGTGATAGCCTTAAGATCTGGGTGGACAGCATTGAGTACGCCTACATCGACTGCGGCAATGACGGAGTGCCGGAGCTTGCCCTTCGCATAAATACTCCCATGTCAACAGAGGGCTGGCAGGAGAACATGATCATCAAAGATATTGACGGAAGACTTGAGCTTGTTTACTCTGAAAATTCCTGGTCCAGGAGCTCTGTATTTTTCAATGAATACGGATATATCTGGGGCGATGGTTCAGGCGGTGCCGCATACCATCTGTTTAGTAAAGGCTTTGTGGATGGCGACGGAAAATGGCACTTTATCTATGTAGATAATTCAACCTCAGGAATCACTCCCGGAGGATACGCCGGAGAGCTGTGGTTTGACGGAAGTTCCCATCCGCTGCCTGAAGACATGGAGCTGGACGGGGATTATGTCTTTTTACAGTTCAGCTTTGATTTCCCTGAGGATGAGAACACCGAGTACATTTATACCTATGCCAAAGAGGGCGAGTCACCTGATTATGAGGATGAAGAGGCCTGGATGGACGGCTTTAAGAGCTATTTCTATTCTGAGCTTATAGGCGACGATGAAGTCTATTCTGAAGACCATCCCCTTATGCAGTTCTTTGAGGCGGAGGGACTTAAGATCTATACCCTGGAAGAGGTGGATGAAAAGATAGCGGAAAAAGAAAAATCCGAGGGCCTTACAGAAGAAATAAAGAACGGTAAGGACGTGGAATGGCAGACTCTTTCTTATGATTTTGAGCCCTACATTTCATCCCTTAACTCGGATAATCTTCTTGAAAGAAAGGAGTATTTCCCTCTTCGCTTTGAGAATATATTAGATACCGGAGATACGGTCTATATGACCATGGAGGCCGACGGCAGCGTCAGCGGCGAGTACAACGACTGGAATTACAACGATGCCGATGGCAGCAGCGAGTCCAACAAGAATGAGTTTACGGGAACCTTTGAGGTCAAGGAACAGATAAGCGACAATCTCTATGAGCTTGAACTCTCTGATTTTGAACTGGCCTATGAGGTGGGAACAGTTGAGACCAACGAGTATATCAAGGGCTCTATATCCGTCACCAATTACGTGGAGGTGCCCGGAATAAATGAGAAATGCACCAGGTTCTATCTGTATTGCCCCGGAACCATGAAGGATGAAATCGATAAAAAGGCACTAAGCTCATTGTCTGAGTACTTCCTGGAGAATAAATTTGAGGGCGATGAGCTCACAGGCTATATTCTCTACGGGCTTGACGGAGATAAGACGGTTTGGAATGTCACCTGGTAATAATAATGCTTTTAAATCCCTGCGGATGCCAATAAACTCGGCTTTGCAGGGATTTTTTTGCCTCTGAATACGAACACGGGCTATAAATAATTAATGAATAGTTAGCGAAAAGTTAATGAATTGATAGATAATTATTAAACGAAAATATGGTAAAATTTAATCTGTAAACGTGTATCCGACCGTCAGGTTCGGATTATCCCGGCGAAGGAGGCGTGACAGTGCAGGTTAAAGTAGGAAAATCTAAAAATGGCGATGTTAATGCTGCTGTAAAAGAGGCTGTAAGCGGAATATCAAATCCCGCGGGGATCTTGTTCCAGTGCCCCTTTGAACAGCTTGAGGGAGCATCAGAGCTTATCTCCGGAGTATTTCCGGGAGTTCCTGTTATAGGAACCGGGGCTACCTCATATATTGAAGGTGAAGCAACGGATAAAACACTGGTTGTGGTTGCTTTTGGGAGTGGTGCATCCTGTAGAGCAGGCGTTTTGAGATATCTTTCTACGTCACCTCTTTATGACATCATGGACCTGGAACAGGCTGTTTCGGATATAAGGCCCGGAAGCCAGGACAGCGTGTGTCTTGAGTACTGCACCAATGATGAAGAGCGCCTGGTAACAACCATGAACGTTGCACTGGAAAAGGCTGACGTACCTATCCTTGGCGGAACCGTCTTTGGTACCCCCGCAGGTAAGAAGAGTATGGTCAGCGTAAACGGCACGCTGTATGAGGATGCCTGCGCCTGGATGCTGGTTAAGAATACCTCCGGCAAGATCAGGACCTACAGAGAGAATATTTACGCTATTCCTCAGGATGCCAAGACTCATGTGGCAACCAAGGTCAATCTTGAGAGAAAAGAGCTGGTTTCACTGGATAACAGACCGGCTGCTGATGTATATAGCGGCGAGCTTGGTATCGGCAGAGGCGCCATTGTAGATAACGTATTTAAGAATCCCCTGGGAAGAATTGTGGGAGATGACACCTACATTATTTCGCAGTATGAAGTCAGCCAAAACGGAGGACTTGTAAACTACAAGAAGGTTCTGGAAAATGACACTATCTGCATTCTGGAACTTTTGGATTACAGATCCATAAATCAGGAAACAAGAGATCGCATAAAATCTGAGAACGGAAAGATCTCCTTTATCTTCTCCGTCAATTGTATATACAGGCATCTGTTCTTTACCAATGAGCACTACCTGCCTACTTTCCTGGAGGATATGTCAAGGCTTGGCAATCACGTAGGAGTGGTCGGAGGAGGCGAACAGTACAAGAAGCAGCATGTAAACCAGACAATGGTATGCGCTGTGTTTGAGTGATAAGAACGGAGGGCCGACAGATGTTTTGGAATAAAAAAGAGAAATCGGAAGTTGAACAGGTCGTGATAAAAAAGAAACCCTTAAAGCAGCAGCTTATGCCTCTTCGCGAGGTGGGAAGATTTGCCATTGAGCAGAAGGACAAGCTGCAGGCAGAGGAGAGTGTCACCATCAACGGTATTGAGACCATTGAGGAATCCTTTGGACTGGTGCAGCAAAAGTACGGAAACATCATCGGAAGTGTTGAGAGCTTCCAGGATGAGTTTGGTGCCATCAGAGAAGTAACGGATCACTTTGAAAATATCATCAATGAACTAATGCAGACAGCAGATAACTCCAATCAGGGTATGCGTAAGGTCGATGAGAGCTCCAATTCGGTATCGGAGACCATAAGTACCATGCAGAGTGTATTTGATGAGTTCCAGAAGAGCTTTGATGAGATCAAGGATAAGGTCAATCAGATCAATAATTTCGCCAATCAGACCAACCTCCTTGCGCTTAATGCCTCTATTGAGGCTGCAAGAGCAGGTGAAGCCGGCAAGGGATTTGCCGTAGTTGCTACGGAGGTCAATTCTCTTTCGCAGGAGATAAAGGCGCTGGTTAATGAGATAGCCGGTGGCATGGCCGAGATGATGGAGAATAACAACAGGCTCATGGAATCTCTTGAGGATACAAGAGCAGCCATTGACCAGTCCCATGCAAGGATATCCGAGACTGAGGAGATAATCAATTCTATCCGTCAGGTAGCAGATAATGTAAGAGATGAGGGCGATCAGATGAGTGCCGTCATCAAGAGCTGTGATCAGGAAATAGATAACGTGGCAGGAAACATTGAGGAGTCCAAAGAATACTTCAATGACGTGTCCCTGAACGTTAAACAGCTGAAAAATAAGATTACCAAAAAAGGTTACATGTTTGAGGATATGCATAATATCCTGGAGCAGATCTCGCCACTTCTTGACAAGATCGTGGCAGATGAATAACTATAGTTTCCTTTAGTGGAAAAATACTCCCCTTTCCTTGGAGGTCCCGCGCCGCTTTAGTAAGCCTCTTCGTTCCCGGCCGGGGCCTCCTGCCTTTATGCCCTTTTTTAGGGGAGTATTTCATTAATTGTAAATATAAAAGCCTCTCACTGACAGGTCTCTGATGAAATTGTCTTCTTCACGTAAATGGAATGAGATGTATTCGATATAAAGAAGTCCCGAATCAGTGACAATGGGTTCTTCCAATAATTCAGACAGAACGCGGTCGGTTTGGTGCTTCTTTTTCAGCTCTGCCATCCTGGTGATAAGATCAGTCAGGTCTACAGTCAGTATGGGTTCTTCATCTTCCTGGGAATTCCAAAGTTCCGCTGTATAGTAAGCTGAATACTCGCTGTAACCGGTGGCATCGCATATATTGGCATATTTGGAATAGCCGGAGATATCGACCTTATCTCTGGTATTGGATATATATATGTAATCTACTGTGCTGCCGGAAGAGCTTTTTTGATTATCTGTGTGTAAGATTCTGGAAACCTCTTCTTCGGAATAGAGTTCATTAAGGCCCTCAATAAACAAGGAACCTTCAAATCCACCGTGATAACGTATCTCCCTGTAACTGGATCTTGCGCTTAGATACTCATCTTCTGAAGGCTCTTCCCCTGCGCGGACTTTTTGGATGTAATCGTCCACTCTACCCTTCTGTGAGTTGGTAATCGCTGCATTTACGTTGATTCCGGGAATCAGGAAATATACAGCAGAAAACATGATCACCAAAAGCATCAGAAGTCCGCCTACGCCCTTTTGTGAGCGGAATCTGATGAGATAATAGATCTCATAAATGATCTCAAAGGCGATAAGAAGTATTCCGAGGTATCTTTGTTCTGTGATGCCGTACTGGTTTACTCTCATTGCCAGGCACATGCACTGAACTACGATAAAAGGGATAAAGAGAAGCGGCATGAAACGAAGTGCGGTATTTACCTTGCCTTCCGTGCAGCCCTGGGCCATGGTCCAAAAGACTATACCGGAGCAAAACAGAACAGATGTGATTGAAAATACCTGATTGGACGGAAAGGTAAAGGTTACTAAGATCTTTATGATATATGCGTATACAATGACAAAGGCACAGGCCCCTATTCCGGGGAAAACATAGCTCAGTACAACTTTTGAAAACTTGGATATATTTTCTTCGGGAAGGGAAATGGCAAGGATTCCCCCGGGAAAGGCCACAAGTCCTGTGACGAGCATTACTACCAGATACTCTATGTTCAGATCGAAGAGCAGTTTGTCAAAAACGAATACGATAAACATTGAGCCGCCCAGGAAGATTCCGTAGACTAAAAGAGCCTTGAGTCCGCCTACGAAGGCTCTTGCCGAATAGCTTTCAAAGGATCCGCCATTTCTTTTGTACATAAAGAGAACAGAGCCCATTATGCAGAAAGCCTGGAAAACCCAGAAAAAACGAACGATCCAGACTATAGCGGAGCCGGAGTCGCTTAATGGTTCCATGACTATCAATAGTGCAAATATTGCGCTGAGGATTACGGAAAAGAGTAGGATAATCCCGTATACGAAAGACTTTTTGAATTCTCTGAGGCTGTTGATCCTGCCCTGCTGTTTTTGGTAGGCATAGCAGGCTTCACACAGAACCAGAGCCGGTGTTATGTAGAACAGCAGAATATAGGAGAACTCCGCTGCAGAAGAATCGTACCACCACTGCCTATATATTCCGTTAAGAATGCACGCCAAAAGAAATGATACAAGGGAAACGGGATGTATCTTGAAGATACTCTTTGCCCCTTCTTTTATTTTATTTACCCACAACATTATTATTTCCTCCAAATGTTTAATGACCGATATGGTGGTCTTAAGCTAATTCTAGCATTGGAGATGAGAAAAAAGTGCTGCTGTTCATCCCATTTTGAATACCTTTTGTCAGCGGGATATACTTATCCCGTAGCTGATTATGATAAGATGTATAAGGCTAATTAAATGCTAAAGCAGCTTAGCAAATAAATATATGCGCTGTGAGCGCTAAACAGGAGGAAGATATGAATATAAGGAATCTTGAAAACGAAACAAGGAAGTTTGTTGCAAACTTTGGCAATTTCCATGTGCTTGAGTATATGCAGGATGCGAGTGTATCACCCTACAACGCAACAACAGAGTACTTCATGAGCAAGATGGGGGTACACAGAAGACAGCTGGTTATCGATCTTAACGGCAATCAGTCAGCAGTCATCCAGGCAGGTGCAATGCAGTGGATGGCAGGAAATGTAAATGCCACAACAGGTGTTAAGGGTGTAGGCGATTTCTTTGGCAAGATGGTAAAGGGCGCTGTTACAGGCGAATCCGCAATCAAGCCTGAATACGTAGGAAACGGATATCTTGTACTTGAGCCCACTTACAAGTTCATCATCCTTGTTGATGTAGGACAGTGGGGCCCCGGTATCACTATTGAAGACGGTATGTTCTATGCATGCTCAGGATCAGTAAACAGAAACGTTGTTGCCAGAAAGAACCTTTCTTCAGCAGCACTTGGCGGAGAAGGTATCTTTAACCTTTCCCTGTCAGGAATGGGTATCGCAGCTCTTGAGAGCAACGTTCCTTACAGCGAGTTGATCGAGGTTGAACTTAACAACGATGAGCTTAAGATTGACGGAAACCTGGCTGTATGCTGGTCTTCAAACCTTGACTTCACAGTTGAGAGATCAACCAAGACCCTTCTTGGTTCTGCAGCAAGCGGAGAGGGACTTGTAAATGTATACAGAGGAACCGGTAAAGTCCTCATGAGCCCTGTAGCTCCCACTGAATCTCTGACAGCTTCCACTAACACAATGGCAGCCAAGGCAGCAGCTGTAATGAGCAACACATTCGGAAAGTGATGAATTGATATCAATCATCAAAGGTTAACTATTTGTTGTCTTGTGACCCTGATTTGTCTTATAATTTAATTAATAATTCAATTATTTTTGCGAGGTAGAACATGGCAGAAAACAGAATGGATCTTATCAACCAGCTCGCTGCTTCCATGGGGGCCGGAGACTTTGCAAAAACTAAATATGAGGATTCCAGGTATGATGCTGAGACAGGAACTTTGTACTGCGACGGTATCATGATCACCAAGCCTGTAATCGAAAAGGCAGAACAGCATTTCAAGACACTTAAGTCCAAATGTAGCTACAATGATCCTGCGTCCAGAGAGATGGCCATGATCTATCAGGTAGCTCTTGAGGGCATCAAGATGATCCAGGCGAGCGGACAGCAGACCATGAAAGAAGACAAAAGCTGAATTCAGCTGACGGATAACCTCCACTTTTTCAGGATAGTGGAGGTTCTTTTTTTTGCAGGAAATCGAAATTTATAAAATAGTAAGGGACTTGTTACAATTCATTCACATTTTGTTTAAGGTACGGTCAAGAATAGCAAGTATCATATACTTAACAAGCAAGAACGCTTATTTGAAACACTAACTTTTCTTTTTCATAATGAGCTGTCAGGCAGCTGGCAGCTCATCCTCCCTAAAACATCCGGCCTATGGCCGGTTTTTTTATGCAAATGATTAAAGCATTCGCGAACGGCTCGAGAATTTCGTAGGTGATGTGAATTTTTATTTCACAAAAAAGAAAAGCGGATATATGCTGTGTGTCGGTTTGTTTATAAAATTGTAAGAATTCAGACTATTTACATGGCATATATAGTCTGATATATTATTTCATGTACGTTCGGAACAGTCTTTCTGAGCGGCAATGAGGGATAAAAAGGGGAAAATTATGAAAATGAATCTGAAAGAAATGAACAAACACGACATCACCGGATCTAAGGCTGCTTCAGACAGCGCAGCACTTGAGGAGACACTTGCTTCCTTTGGGGCATTGGCAGCAGTATCTACAGTCAGAAGGTGCTTTCCTGTAATGGAGAACAGAGCAGGCAAGAGATTTGGTAATTAACAGCTTTTAAACTCCAAATTATAAAGGCGCAGCCAAAACGGCTGCGCCTTATTTATTATTGCACCCGTGTAAATAACCTTGGTAAAATGTAACTGTCTGATAGCGGGAAACTGCTTTATCTGTGAGGAAAAGAGATGAAAAAGACTGTGATTGCCCTGGCTGCGCTGACAGTTATGATGCTTGCAGGCTGCGGCGGGGATAAAACCAAAGATTTTGGCGTATTTATGGGCTTCTCCGGGGACCTGTCGGAGTTGTCGGACTATGAGACCATAGTCATCGACGCCCAGTATTATGATAAGGATGAGATAGAGAGCTTCAAGGCCGGAGGCGGCAAGGTTTACAGCTACATAAACATCGGATCCATCGAAGAGTTCAGAGACTATTACGACAGCTACAAGGACCTTTCCCTGTCAGAGTATGAGAACTGGGAAGGAGAGTACTGGATTGATGTCTCTGATGAGGGCTGGCGCCGGTTTAATAAAGAAGTGATAATACCTCTTTTGCTGGAAAAGGGTGTTGACGGGTTCTTTGTTGACAACTGCGACGTGTACTACCTATATCCCACGCAGGAGATAATGGACGGGCTCACCGACATGATGACAGCCATGGTTGGCACCGGAAAGGCTGTTTTGATTAACAGCGGAAACGAGTACCTTGACGATTATTGCGAGGACGGCGGGGATTGGGAGGACGTGATCACGGGGATCTGTCAGGAGAGCGTGTTCTCCCGCATCCTGTGGGACGAGGACAGGTTTGGCGAGGCCCTTCCCGAGGACCGCGAATACTTCATGGAATACATTGAGAAATACGGCGCTCAGGGAGCGGATGTGTACCTGATCGAGTACACGGACAGCGATGAATTGGTCAAAAAGGTCGATAAATACTGCAGGGAAAAGGGATTTCATTATTATATTTCCGATTCCCTGGCGTTGGATTAAGGATAATCCGGAGGGGGGAACATGGGTAATGAAAACGGATCCTGGATCATGTACGGCGTTGATTGGGATGATCCCGAATGTCTGCATACGGTCAGGGATGCTATCAACTATATAAATGAAGTGGGCTTTTTGCCCCTTTTTAAAAACGACATTCCGGGATTTTCACTGGAGGAGCGCACCGTACCTGAGTACTGGTGGTGCGGCGATCCGAAGGTTGACCCCTGGGAATGGCGTGAGCAGATAGCCGGAAGCGGGGAAGTGGCCTACGGCAAATTCTTTGAAAAGAAGGCAGGCTTTATCTCTAAAGAGTGGCTTCCTTATTTTGCCAATTACAGGCGGGATGGCTACGACTTTGACGCCCTTTGGGACGATGAGAAGGCTTCAAGGCGCCAGAAGAAGATAATGGACTGCTTCAGTGTGGCTCCGGAGCTGTACTCCAACGACCTTAAGCAGCGGGCAGGTTTCGGAAAGGGCGGAGAGAAAGGGTTTGACGGTACCATCACGGATCTTCAGATGAAGACCTACCTGTGCGTCAGGGATTTCCGCCAGCGGAAGAACAAGAAGGGCGAACTATACGGATGGCCGATTGCAATTTACACCACGCCTGAGGCCCTTTGGGGATATGATATGGTGACGGCGCAGTATCAGAGCTCTCCTGAGGAATCCGGCAAGTGCATCGCCGATCATATGAAAGAGGTTTATCCCATAGCCACTGCGGCGCAGCTTCGCAAGGTGGTGGGGATCAGATCATAACCGGAACGAGAGGTTACTATGGAAGTAGCACAAAATGAAATATACGAGGCGGCTCGTGCAGGGGACTTTGAGAGGGTTAAGTGGATAGTTGAATACTCCCGCCAGAGCCTTAATGAATTTGGGGATATGCACAGGACGGTTCTCCACTATGCTGCGGAGTCCGGAAACCTTGAGCTTTTCAAATATCTGACAGAGCGCTGCGGCATGGATCCTCTGCAGGGAGATTCTGATCTTGTAACTCCCTGGGACATAGCCCGGCAAAAGAAATGTGACAGCATTGATACTTATCTGGCTTCGCGATATGGAAGAGACTATGAGGACTTTTACAGAAATCCCATAAGAGCCGGATTTTTCCCGGATCCCTCTGTCTGCAGAGTGGGGGATGATTACTACATGGTCAATTCTTCCTTTATTTTCTTTCCCTGTATTCCCATTTCTCACTCAAGAGATCTGGTGCACTGGGAGATCATCGGTCATGCCATAACAGATCCAAAGTGGGCACAGCTGGATGAGCTTGAGGGCGGAAGAGGCTACTGGGCGCCTGATATTACCTACTATGAGGGTAGATTCTATATTGCGGCCACCTACAGGTTAAACGACACAGGTCCGGTCTACAGAAGACAGATTGTTGTCTCCTCCGAAAAGCCCGAAGGCCCCTACTCGGAACCTGTTTTCATCGATGAAGACGGCATAGATCCCGGGCTTTTTAATGATGACGACGGCCGCAGATATATGCTTTTAAACCGGGGCGCAAGGATCTTTGAGCTTGACAGTACAGGCACCAGAAAGATCTCAGAGCCACAGCTCCTATATTACGGCAGTAATAAGCGAGCCCCCGAGGGACCGCATATTTACAAAAAAGACGGGTATTATTACCTGCTTCAGGCAGAGGGCGGCACAGGCCCCGGCCACAGAGTGACGGTTTCAAGGAGCAGGGACCTTATGGGCGTCTACGAGCCATGTCCATATAATCCCATAATGCGTCAGAACGATGAGGGCGCAGCAATACAGAGATGCGGACACGGGGATCTCGTGGAGACTCCTGACGGCAGATGGTATATGGTATATCTCTGCGGCAGGAAGATAGGTGACGGCTACAGTATCCTGGGAAGAGAGACAGCCCTTGATCCCGTGACCTGGACTGCAGACGGCTGGCCCATTGTAAATGAGCTAAAGGGCCCATCCTGCATGCAGATAAAGCCCTTCCCCGAAAGTGCAGGAGATACCGGCGCCGGGGAAGCTTCGAAGATCGGCGTTTCACCCTGCGGCCTTCCGCTTGATTACATGACTCCCAGACCCTTTGAGGAGGGAGCTGTTTCTTTTGACAGGTTGGAGAAAAGGTTCAGGATAAGAGGCTCAAGGCTTCCTTTGTCTGATGTGGGGAGCAGGAACATAGTCCTTACAAGGCAGACGGGCTTTGTGTTTGATTATGTTGCGGACATGGAGCTTCCCGAGATGAGTGAGGGGCAGCACGCAGGGATAACCGGGTACTACGATGAGAATACATACCTGTTATTTGGCGTTATAAAGCGCAGCGGGAAGCAATATATCTTTTGCAGTGAACATGTGGGAGATGAGGACAGGATCAAGGTTTCGGATGAGGCGCTTCCTGATGATGCAACCGCGGTGCGGCTCAGTATGAAGACGGATTACCTGGAGAGGGTGCTAAGCTATTACATCAGGAGGGCAGGTGACGCCGGGGGTGAGCCTGCAGAACTTACTGATTTTGCGACTCTTCCCAAGGTGTACTATCTGTGCGATGAAGGACTTAAAAAGGGCAAGAGATTTACCGGAGCATTGGCAGGGATGTATGCCTTTAGGGGGGATGGTGATCTGGATGTGGAATTTCGAATTGTTTGACAACTAAAAACCGCTGTTTTTCGGCCTTTGGGGGACATGAAAGTGTCCCCTTTTTTAGTGGAAGTTTCGTTGATTCTATGCTAAAATATCAGCATTGTGCGCCCCGGATTTCGGCGCCTTTTGGAAGGAGTTTAGTATGTTGAACAAGAAAACGAAACTGATAATCGGATTGATTGCTCTTATCGGAGCTATCCTGTGGACGATTCCCGGTTGGGGACAGATCAGAGATGTGGCCAACCAGAATTTCCCGGAACTCAATGACTACCTGGAAGAGTACGAGGATGGAATGCTCCCTGAGGGCTTTGTGAGAGTTACTGTAGATGCTAACCTTGGAAGCTATGCTTCTCTTGGGGATGAGAACAGCTCCAAGGCTGATTACTATTACTATATTGTCTGGCTTGATGACAGCTCTTTTATATCACTTAAGACCACACCTTCAAGTGCCGATTCACTTGATGCCATTGCAGAGAATACCTGGGCTTATGTTGACGGACAGATGGACTATGAAGAGGCTGTCAGCAAGAGCTATTCCTTCATCGGTGAGATCGGAGAGATGGACAGCGAGGAGAGGAGATTCTTCCGTTCATCCATTGCCGAGTTTGGAATTGATGAGGAGCAGAACATTGTAAGATATCAGGAGATCCAAGAGACTGAGCCTGATGTTTTTTCCATTATTGTTCAGAAATATCTCATTAATATCATCATTGCAGTATGGGGACTTTGGATGGTTGTTGCCAATGCCCGTAAGCTTTCCAAGGAGCGCAAGATGTTCCAGGATATGGAGTCTTCCGTTCAGGACTATAATCGTCAGGAGATTGTCCGCAAGCAGAAGGTGGTTTCCGGCAAGGAGGCTTTGGCAAGAATTACTGACCCGCGTCTTGCCAAGAAGGCTAAAAAAACAAGGAGAGGCTATGTAGTGTCACTTGCCCTGCTGATCGCATGCGTTCTGGCTGAGGCAGGCTTGTACGGATATCACAAATTGGCTGTGCCAAGTGGTGAGGCTGCCAAGGTTTATGACATGGATAACGCCGATGATTACGCGCAGGTTGGCAAGAACAATGTGGGAGAGGTCACAATTGATTACACTCCTGTTCTTGTATATAGCCCCAGCGGCAGCTCCTACGGCGATTATGTTATTTTCGGAGAAAACGGAATTTATCTGGCTGAGCTTGACGATTCTGAGTATGACAAGGCAATGGAGGAACTCAAGGAGTACGGAGAGACCACTCTTCACGGTTATTACCGCGTACCCGGAGATAAGTTTATCGAGAATGCTGTAAATTACTACAACTCATACTCTGAAAACGGTTGGTCAGAGAGCGATTATGACAAGATTTTTGGCAAATACGGCCTCTATGTTGAAGATTCCTACAAGGGTAACGGCATGTCCAAAGATGATTTTGAGACCTACACAGTGCTGCTCCTGTTCCCTATATTCTTCCTGCTGCTGGCTGTATGGACTTATTATGCTGATTATAACAACTTCAGGAATTCTCTCAGATACCTTTCAGACAATGAGTATTCCCAGCTTGAGCGTGATATGAATTCTCCGGAGACCAAGGAGATTTCCAAGTTCCTGTATCTTACAGACAGGTACATTGTTTCTCTGCATGCCGGTTCCAATATCATCGCTTATGCAGATGTACTCTGGGCATATAATAAGGTGAACACTCAGTACAGCAGAGAGGTCAGCTATGAGATCCAGGTAATGGACAAGAGCAGAAGGACACACAGTCTTCCTGTGATCGTGGCATCACCCCAGAACAAGCAGCTTGTGAATGATGTGCTGGCCTTTATACATGACAAGAATCCCAATGCACGCATCGGCTATACAGAGGCCAACATTAAGGCAACAAACACTAATGTGGGATGATGATCCGGCTTTATGAGTTTTGGGAGAGCATGAAATGAAAATGAAAATGAAAAAATTGCTGGCCATGGCGCTTCTTGCAGGGACCTTTACCCTGACAGGTTGCGCTCTTGACCCGGGGAATATTGGCCAAAATCTCTTTTCCCGTGGGGAGGAAGAGCCTGAGGAGGATTCAGACCGGGACACAGACCGGGATGATGAGGACGATGAGGACTCGGATCGGGACAGGCACAAGAAAAAGGACAAAGACAAGGATAAAGATAAAGACAAGGAAGCAGACGCAGAGACACTTCTTCAGGAGTTCCTTGACGATGAGATCGAGGCCACTCAGACATTGGAAGATGGCTCTGAGCGCACTTTCAAATATTCAGACCTTCCTCATGATGAGGATGACTGGGAGAGCTATTACTACAACGACAACAGCTTCGTGGATCTGGACAACGATGGCGAAGATGAGCTGATCCTGTGGGGCCCCTACGGCGGAATGTATCTTGATGCCAGAGACGGCGGGGTTTACGTTCTGACCGAGGGCCACGGAACCGCAGGTGAGCTATGGTACACAGAGCATGAAGGCGACATCTATATTGTTCACGCCGATGTCTCCCATGCCGGAAGGCAGATCCACAATCTGGACCGCTATGAGAACGGAGAGATCGTTGAATCTTTTGATCTTTCCGCGGAGTACTGGGAAAACACTTTTGATACCTACGACAGGGACAGCGATTTCACCTACAGGGGCGAGAAGGTCACCATGGAGGAGTACGAGGCTCTTTGCAAGGAGTATCTGGGCTACAAGACCAAGGTGGAAAATGCGCAGTACTGGGGAGAGTATGCGGCTGAGACCTTTGATCACACCAGAGAGAAGACTGTCAACGACGGTTCCGAAGAGTTCTATGCCAAGCTTGATGCCTGCCTTGGAGATTATTATTATCCCGAAGACAGTGATGGCCGGGAAGGTACTCTTACCATCGCCGCAGGCGACGGCACCGAATACGAGATTGATGATAACTACGCAGGCGGAGGCTACAGATTCCTGGCATTCTCAAGTAACATAGAGTACTTCCTGGGAGACGATATATGCCTCAAGTATCCGGAAATGGTCTTTGCGGATGAGAACGAGGATCCGATATTCAGCTATTATGTGATCATCTGTCACCCTTACTTTGTGGAGGTTTACTCGGCTGATTCCAATTATGAGAATCTTGAGTACCTATACACCGGCTGGGTGAAATATTGATAATTAAGGCTTATTTAGGGAGAGTAAGATGAAAAAGAGAATATTGGAGCTTCTCATACCGGCTATGACCGCTGCACTTTTGCTGGCGGGATGCGGCCTTGGGGAAGCTTCTGATGAGTCTTTGGAAACTGAGGATGTGGCACAGGAAGCATCTTCAGAACCGGAGGAGAGTCAGGAAGAGGACATTAAGGAGCCGGAAAAAGAGCCCCTTTACGGAGAGGACCTCTATGAAGCATTCATGAACGGAGAAGCACAGGCCAGATATCAGGCATCTGCCGACCACGCATCATATCTTGAGACCGCTGAAGTTCTTAAGGACGGAGAGTATTACACTCTGGATCAGATCATTGACAAGACCGACAAGGCCTACTCCATAGACAATGCTGACCATGCTACACGGGAGTATCACCTTATAGATTGCGGAAGCGATGGCAACAAGGAGCTTCTTGCAGATATTGGATTTGCGGCTTCTTTCCGCATGCACATGGTACTTAAAGATTATGACGGAGAGCTGGTTATCTGCTATATCTGCGACGGCGGAGACAGGTTCGATAATGATATCAGCGATGAGGGATATATATCTTTCTGGAGCCTGAGTGCGGCCAATATCCACACCTTTGAGGAGAGCTATCTGGATGCCAACGGGATATACCATTTCTTTTACGGAGTGGAAGAGACCATAAGTCCTTATTCTGTATATTTTCCCGACGGAGATGATTATATCGAGGTTTCTTTTGACGACATTGACACAGATCATCTGCTGGTGAAAGAGTACTGGATGGGCAAGGATGAGCACGAGCCTCGCTACTGTGTTCTTGCAGGTGTCAACGATGACTATGAGCAGGAGGGTGGAGAGGAGTTCTACGAGGAGGATAATCCCGTACGACTTGCCTTTGAAGAGGCAGGGATCTCGCTCTATGAGGAAAAAGAAATCTTTGAGAGCCTTCAGGAGAGGGCTGATGAGATAGGATACAAGATTCCTGAGGACTCTGTTATTTTCAGAGGAATGTCGGCTTCTTCCTATGACCCTGAGAAATTGTTTGAGGGAGCAACCTCAGAGAATGAGCAGCTTCTGGATAAGTTCCTTAAAGATGAAGTTCCTGCTGTCAGAAGATATGTGGAATCAGAGACCTGGTTTTACAACTCGGATATTATTCAGGATGAAGACGATCCGCTGTCCAGCCAATATATTAAGGGCAGGAAGGATCTGGATAATGACGGTGAGGATGAGCTGATGTTTACCGGAGGCTACGGTGACATGTACCTTGATGCCTATGACGGAGAGGTGTTTGTCATGGCGGAGGGCGAAGGAACAGCCCTCGTTTGCAGCAACTGCGAATACGAGGGACTTACATACGTTATCCACAGGGATGTTTCCCATTCAGGCAGAAAGGTCTATATCTTTGACAGATATGATGAGACCGGGGAGATTGTAGAGTCCTTCAGGCTGGAAGCCTTCAGTGATACCGATCAGTATGACGATGAGCATGCCACCTTTACCTTTAAGGATAAGGCCATTACAGCACAGGAATTTGAGGAGCTCACTGACATAATATATGCTGAGTGACGGGACTTACAGCTCGTATTTGGACTTCTTACGTGTGATTTCGTTCATATAGGCGGCGGTGATGATACCGGTGGGAAGGGCTATCACGGCCATGCCCACAAGGGCAGAGATCATGGTGATCATCCTGCCGATGCCGGTCACGGGCGAAATGTCTCCGTAGCCTATGGTGGTGATGGAGATGGTTGCCCAGTAGAGGGCATCAAAGAACGTGTTGAACAGATTGGGCTCGAGCTGGAATACCAGCATGGCCGATACGAAAATGTAAACGATGATCAGGATCAGCACAGCCAGGAGCTGGGACTTAACCTTCCTGATAACGTTGGCGATCACTATCATGGTCTTGGAATAGCGGATCAGCTTGAATACTCTGAAGAACCTGAATAGCTTCAGCAGACGGATCCCTGAGAGCTGAGGCAGGAAAAGAGATATGACAGGTACGATGGACAAGAGGTCTAAAATGGCCAGAGGCGTCAGAATGTAGGCTATGTAAGCCTTGAAGCTCTTATAGCCCATCTTGTAGTCCGCCGTATATACACGGAAGCAGTAGTCTACGAAGAAGATAAGGCTGGTGAAGATTTCGATTATCCTGGTGTAGTTACTCTCTGACTTAAGGGTCATGGGAATAAGACCCACGATGACCGCAACGGTGATCACTACGTCGTAGGCGCGGCTGGATCTGTCTCCGGTATTGGAGACTTCAATTACTTCATAAACTCTTTTTTTGACATCGTACATGGATTTACCTTAGGTGTATTCTGCCACAAGTGCCAGAATACCAAGAATTATAAGGACAACAGTTACTATTCTGCAGGCGACGATAAATATCGTTGCCTGTTTTTGTTTTACATTCGTATAAACACCCTGATCATCGATCAGGTGATTATTCTTGTTGGTTTTATCAGCCATTCCAAACCTCCGATGATTTCTTACTTTAAATTATATACCGTAAACGTACCCATAATACATAGAAAAATAAGACATAGTTTACAGGCAATTTATATATGATTGTTACAATGTAAAGACAGTAACGACTCGGGCAAGCGGGAACTTATGGTGCATGTTCTAATGAGGGAGATATGCTTATGAAGAAAACATTATTGACTTTAATGATAGTGGCACTTTTGGTATGTCTGTGCGGTGATACGACCTCGTATGCAGCAGCCAAGAAGGATACCTATGAAGCTGTTTGCGGAGGCCTTGTTTTTGATATTCCTGCAGATTTTGAGGAGGAATCCGAGAACGAGTTCATGTCAGAAACCAACATGATCTACATGAGCATCACCGAGAATGAGGACATAGACAAGGACGATCTTCTGGAATACCAGAACAATGAAGAAGAACTTCTGGACGAGGTAGAAGATCTTCTTGGAGAGATGTTTGAGGATGAGGAGATTGATTCAAACTATGATCAGGAGATGGTAACTCTTAAATACAAGAATAAAAGGCTTGTGGGACAGACCTATAAGTATAAAGGCAAGGACAGTGCTGACGGTAGTTTTTATCTGACCTGGATACTGGACAAGGATTCAGGAAATCTTGACTATGTGGTGGCATTTTTCTTTATGCCCACCAAGGAAACAGATAAGCTTTATGACGATATCATAGCATCGGCAAGGATTTATGACGGCAAGTCCACAAAGAGCAAGGATTCAGGCAAGGACTCCGGAAAGAGCAGCGGAAAGGACGTTGACCAAGAGCTTAAGGCATTCCTTGATGAGTACGAAGCATTTATTGATGAGTATTGCGTATTCATGGAAGGGTACATCAAGAACCCCGGTGATCTTTCCAAGCTTTCCAATTACTCAGAGCTCGTGGAAAAGCAGTCGGAGTACATGGAACAGCTTCAGGAATATGATGTGGGCAAAATGTCAGCTGCCGACTACGCTTATTTTGTGGAAGTTACCACAAGATGCAATAAGAAACTATTAGATTGCCTGGACTAAGGTGCTTTTGAAAAGGATGATCCGACGCGTGATATGGCCTCAGGGATTAAATTCCTTGAGGCCTTTTTATAACTTGGTCAGACCAAGTCAACTTGAACAATACAATTTTTACGTTCATTTTTTCCCTTTGTAAAATTCCTCTAATAAAAACGAAAAAATCATATGTAATTATACATAAAATGGCAATGGATTTATTTGCGGGAAAAGACTATAATCTCTTCCCGTGCCTTCAAAATGAAGCATATTACCTGTTATAATTAATCTGCAGCGTCACGTTTACCGTGAAAGGGAGAAAATGTTTTTAACTGTTTTGCTGTACTACTGGCCTCGATTTTTGATGAGCCTGTGGTTTGCGCTTATTGGTACCGTTATGCGCGCCAAACAGGAATCCGACAAACGTCGGCTGATCCCTGTTTTTATAATATTATTCATTATCTCAGGTACCGCCATTTCCATAATGACAGAGCTTTTAAGAAACCCTGTTTTCGGAGCCATTGAACCCACGGTTCAGAAGCTTTTAAGCCCGGGCTATGCCTCAGGGTTCAGGCTGATCTTTGATCTGCTTACCGATTCCATAGCTTATGTTATACCGTGCTTGTTGTTCGCCAGGCTCGTCAAGGAACGACTTCACGTAGGAATAACCATATACATGTTGTTTGTCATTGTGGACAGACTGGCTTTGATTTTGGCGGTATCAGCGTTTTCCTATTTTATTATTACAGTCGCTATTTTGCTGCTTGGACTTATTGCCACTCCCAGGAAAGACAGAGAGTTTATCATGCAGCACAGTTCCAGAGCCGATTGGAGTCCGGTATTCCACTATCAGCTGGGATTGTTCTTTTTGCTTCATGTCTTGTATGACGCAAATCTGGTCTTCCCCGTGAAGCCCGGAGTTTATGACCTTGTAAACCTTTGGATCGATCTTCTGGCTTTTGTTTCCTTTGCCTTTTTCTTTGGATTTGCCAAGCTTAATATAAAGGCCGTTAAGGAACAGGCCGAGAAGATTGAATATATGGAAAAGCTCCAGGAAGGTGAGCGTGACATCATTCAGAAATTTGCCGAGATTTCCGAGGCCAAGAGCGGAGAGACCGGGCAGCACGTCAGGCGTGTGGCAGAGTATTCATATCTTTTATCCAAAGAGTACGGCTTATCGGAGGATGAGTGTGATCACATAAGAATTGCCTCTATGATGCATGATATTGGCAAGATCCTGGTTCCCAGAGAAATCCTTGAAAAGCCGGGACCTCTTAATGATGAGGAGTGGAAGATCATGTGCCAGCACACCACCTACGGAGATGATGTATTGGCCAACTCCATGGGAGAGGTCATCAGCATGGCCAGAGATATAGCTTATCAGCATCATGAAAGATGGGATGGCACAGGCTATCCTCAGGGACTTTCAGGCGATGACATTTCGGTTTATGCCCGCATAGTTGCTGTGGCTGACGTATATGATGCTCTTACCAGCAAAAGAGCTTACAAGGAGGCCTGGGATATCGGCAGAGCCAGGGCTGAAATTGAATCACAGAGCGGAAAGCAGTTTTCTCCTCGTGTGGTATCAATATTTTCAAAATGCTTTGATGAGATCCGTAGGATCCAGGAAACCTACGTGGATCCTGAAGAGACCTGAACTAAATTAAAAAGATCATTGCGACAACCGGGGGGACACATGCACGAAGCTACGCAGATCACATATCAGGGTGGTTCCATAACGATCATAATGGAGAGCGAGAGCACCTATGAGGTCTCCGCACCTGACATCAGGTTTGGAGATTATGCCGAGGCAGCCTTGGCATGCTTTACAGACAAAGAGCTGGAGCAGATAGCTGACGGCGCAACTGCCGAGGTGACCTTTGAGATCAAAATGTCAGAGATCCTTGAAGATACTGAGGTTCTGCTGCAGTTTCAGGAAGAGGTGGAACTTCGGGAAGGAGAGATGGGAAAACTTCACCCTGCCATTTATTTCGAGATCGATGCCAATAAGTCTATAGACAATGGTGAAGCAGTTCCGATCAGGGGCTTTGACAATGATGTAGAGGTGCAGTATGACATCCCTCTTTACCTGGTGGGGCAAGAGAGAAGCTACTATGCGATCACCAATTACATGGGCGCCTGCGAGTTTCTGCCCGATGCGGATGAGGACGCCGATACCTTTTCGGTCAGCACCCACAGCGTCGGAACAATGCTTCTCTTATATCAGGACAGTGATGAGAGCCTTCGGCAACAGAACAATGGCTTTCAATTCAGATCACAACATCTTTTTATTGGGGGTATCATAGTTCTGGCACTAATCTGGTGGCTGGTTGACAGACTTCATAAAAAAGAAAAATAGAATAACTAAAAATTGATGGTTTTTTTGATAGAATAGCGGTAAAATTATCATATGGGGCCTAGCGAGATTTTTGGGAAAAATGCATATTACTTGGACCATGGGACCGAGCCGGCTTTAGTTGGCAGGCTTCTTAATTATGGAACTCAGCAGGTGAGCATGGGAGTTATGTACCTGAATGAGAGCGGTAAGTGCGTTTATGCCAACAAGTATGCCTTTTCCATGTTCCATTCGGAGGATGACCTTGATGCTCTTTACAGCCTCTTTAAGAGTTGGATGAGCAGTCTGGGAATCGAGCCCACATCGGCCAATTGGTGCAGGGTTTATGAGAATCGTGAGCACGAGAGACTCTACAGGGTTCGCTACAGACATCTTATAGATGATGACCGCAATCCCGTGGGACACATGTACACCATCCAGAATCTCTCCGACATAGTTGAGAACGGAACCGGGGAGCAGTATAGACTTACTCATGATGATCTGACACACCTCTATAACAAAGAGGGTTTCAAGGAAGCGGCAGAAGCTCTTCTTCGTACCACTGACAAGAGGTACGTTCTTCTTTATTCCAACATCAAGGATTTCAAATTATTTAACCAGCTCTTCGGATTAGACAAGGGCAACGACATTCTCATCAGTATCGGTGAGATGCTGATCCAGCATGCCAAGGACGATGACGTTTACGCAAGGATAAACAGCGATCACTTTGCCATGATCACTCCCAAGGAGCGCTTTGAAGAGAAGGCCTTCAAGAAGCTGGTGAGAGAGGTTACGGGAAGAGTGACCAGTAAGTCCTATTCACTTCATTTCCAGGTTGGAGTTTACGAGATCATAGATCCTTACATGGATATCACGCTTATGTGCGACAGAGCATACATGGCCTGCAAGTCCATCAAGAAGGACGGAACCTGTGAGATTGCCTGGTACAGTGATGAGATGTTGGTGAACGCTCTTTTGGAAAAAGAGATTCTTTCAAGCTTTGACTTTGCCATTATTAACAGGCAGTTTGGAATATATCTGCAGCCCCAGGTTTATGCCGACGGCAAGGTATTTGGCGCAGAGGCTCTGGCCAGATGGATACACCCCGAGAACGGACTTATCCAACCGGGCGTTTTTATTGATGTTCTTGAGAGAGCAGATCTTATTTATAAGCTTGACAGATATATCTGGGAATTGGCCGCAGCTCAGCTGGCAGCCTGGAAGGGAACAGAGAGGGACGGCATTTCCATTTCCGTAAATGTATCCCCCAAGGATCTGTATTATCTGGATATCAAAAAGGAATTTACTGAGCTGATAAATCAATATGACATTGATCCCAAGCTCTTTAACATTGAGATCACGGAGACCGCCGTTACATCTGATGTTAACAAATGTGCCAAGCTGATCCTTGATCTTCAGAGCGCAGGCTTTATTGTAGAGATCGATGACTTTGGCTCAGGCTATTCGTCCCTTAACATGCTTAAGGATATCAATGCAGATGTGCTCAAGATTGATATGGGATTTTTGCGAAAGACAGATAATCCAAAGAGAGCGCAGGTTATTCTAAATTATACAATAGATATGGCCCATGAATTGGGAATGGACGTCATAACAGAAGGCGTTGAAACACAGGAGCAGATGGACTTTCTCACCGGAATGGGGTGTTCACAGTTCCAAGGTTTCTACTTCGACAAGCCAATGCCGGTCGATGCCTTTGAAGAAAAATATAAAGGACTGTAGCCTTGATAAATGTCACAAAGTACAGTCCTTTTTATTATGCTATGTAGTATATCTACCGTTATGGAGTTACGGATGTCTCTGATGAAGCATCATCTGTAGACTCAACAGTTACCTCTGCTGCATTTTCCTCAGCAGCTCCCTCGGCATCCTCTTTTACAGCCTCAACTGTTCCGTTAAGAGCATCTGTAAGCTCATCTGTTGTGATAACAGAAGCATCGGTTCCTGCAGCATCAACTGTAACCTCTGTTGAGGCAGCTTCTGCAGCGGCTGCATCAGCAGCGGCCTTGGCCTGCTTTCTGTTATTATAGATTGAGAATCCGATTGCAACTACGAGGGCAACAGCAACTACGATGCTGACACATTTCGCAATCTTTCTGGCAGTCTCCTGCTTGGCAAGTCTTGCCTTACGTCCGGCTTTTTCTTTCTTATAAGCGTCAATTTTTTCCTGGCTCATGATGGATCTCCTTACTGAATAAAAATCTTGTGCTGACATTTCACACAGATATATATTATACTCCATTGTGTAAAAAATACGACAAGAATTTAGAGTAATAATATATGATTTTTCACGGAGTATTTTATGAAGATTTACTACGCGCCCATGGAGGGCATAACCCTATATCCCTTGAGGAATGTCCATAAGGAAGTGTTCGGTGACGATGTGGACAGGTATTACACTCCCTTCCTTACAGCGGTCCACACCCATCATTTCAAGAACAGGGAAAAGAAAGACATACTGCCCGAGGTAAACAGGCCATTCGGAGATTATACCCATAGGGTGATACCTCAGATAATGGCAGGGAACGCCGCAGATTTCCTGTGGGCTGCCGGGGAGATCGGCAAGCTCGGATATCGTGAAGTCAACCTTAATCTTGGATGCCCCGCACCTACTGTGGTGAATCGCCACAAGGGAGCAGGCCTTCTGACGGATACGGATTACCTGAAGGAGATGCTCAGCGACATATACGAAGGAGTTACTGCCGAGAGGAAGAGAGCAGAAGATGCCGGTGAGGAATGCATCATGCCGGAGGTGTCTCTTAAGACAAGACTTGGCTTTTCCGATGAAGCCGAGGCAGATCGCCTGATGGAGATCTACGCAGGTTTTCCGGTAAAAGAGCTTACTATTCATGCCAGGGTAAGGCAGGACCTCTACGCAGGAAAGCCCAGGATCGACGCCTTTAACAGAGCGGTTTCGGTTTATCGTAACTGCGGGGGAGAGGCAGATATATGCTACAACGGAAATGCGGAGGATCTAAAGGAACTCCCTGAAGACATAGCGGCTGTTATGCTGGGCAGAGGCATGCTGGCAGATCCGGCTTTGGCCAGACGCATTAAGGGAGGAGCAGCTCTTTTGCCGCAGGAGCTCAGGGAGTATCTGGACAAGCTGTATGAAGGGTTTGCCTCCTATATACCGGAGGATAGAAATGTCATCTTTAAGATGCTGGAGCACTGGGCCTTTTTGCATGTTCACTTCAAGGACTGTGACAAGCAGCTTAAGAATATCAGAAAGAGCAGAGCCCGGGGAGAGTACCAGGCTGCAGTCAACAGAATATTTGCAGAGTGCGAATTTATCTAAAAAGAAAGCCACCATATCAAGCGATATGGTGGCTTATTATTATTGGTTCTTCATGCTGACTCTGCTTCCTGAAGGAACAGATGATGTGATGAAGGCGTTAGCTCCGATGACTGAGCCTTCTCCGATGACAGTCTCACCGCCCAGGATTGAAGCTCCTGAATAGATGGTGACATTGTCTTCAATAGTAGGATGACGCTTTACTCCCTTGAGGGCCTGTCCGCCTCTTGTGGAGAGACCGCCGATGGTAACGCCCTGATATATCTTTACATGCTCACCGATTATAGAAGTTTCTCCGATGACGATGCCGGTGCCGTGGTCGATCATGAAATACTTGCCTATGGTGGCTCCGGGATGGATGTCGATTCCGGTCTTGGAATGAGCATACTCTGTCATCATCCTGGGGATAAGCGGTACCTTGAGCATGTAGAGCTCATGGGCTATTCTGTTGATGGTTGAGGCTGTGAGCCCGGGATAGGAGAGGATGATCTCACCCTTACTGTAAGCTGCCGGGTCACCGTCGTAGCAGGCCTGAAGGTCTGTGTCGCAGTATTCCCTGATCTTGGGAATCTGTTTAAAGAACTCGTGAGTAATGCATCTGGAGCCGCAATCGAGAGTCTCATCGGCAGCCTGCTTGTAATCGGGGCTGTGATGGAAGGCGATTGCTATCTGCTTCTGGAGATTGTAGATAACATCTTCAATTACAACCGAGATCCTGTTGCTGTCGTTGTAGCTCTTGTATACCTTGTCTCTGTAATAACCGGGATAGATGATCCTGATGAGCTTTATGACGATATCCTTGACAGCGTCTCTGTCAGGCTGGTTGTATACATCCATCTGATCAACGTCTCTGCCCTTTTCATAGTCATTAAGGATCAGATCAACGATATCCTTGATCTCACTTTTCAGTTCGGTTGAATCATTGTTTTTCTTATAATCCATGGCAATGTCTCCGATTCTTTTCTCCGTTTTCGAAACGTTTTCTCTAATATATGCTTTTGATTATACCCCAATATTTCATTGTGTACGCTCTTTTTTTATAAAAAAGCTAAATATATTAACTCTTTTGGCCGATAAACAAGTTAGCAAAGTCTATGAATATTTCTTTTTCCGGCAAACGGATCTTGCCAGACAGTACACGGAAGTACGACTTTTGGGGAAAAGAGCCTTTGGTACTTTGGAGGTACGTGTACTATGATGAGATCACTCTGGTCCGGAGTTTCCGGTCTTAAAACACATCAGATGGAAATGGATGTCATTGGTAATAACATTGCCAATGTCAATACCACTTCATATAAATCCCAGGCCACCGGCTTCCAGGATGTCCTTTATCAGACAGTTAAACAGGGCACCGGAGCAGGGGAGAACATGGGCTCTACCAATATTGTCCAGGTGGGTCTCGGAGCCAGGGTTGGTTCGATCTACACCAATATAACATCACAGGGTTCTGCTATCACCACCAATAATGCATACGATCTGATGATCACCGGTGAGTCCTTCTTCCAGATCAGCACCGATGGGGGAGCTACCAAGAACTACAGCAGAGACGGTTCTTTTACCATTGATGCCGAAGGCTACCTGGTAACACAGGCTAACGGCTACTATGTAATGGGTGTCATGAACGGCAACGTAACTGACGGAGCAGCTACCGAGAGACTCCAGGTCATCCAGACCGCCAATGGCGTAATAAGTGACTCCAGAGCAGGAACTGCCACATCACAGGCTTACTTTAAAGGAAACATTGACAGCTTCGATTCTTCTCTTGAGGAGGGAAAGAATCTGATGCTTGAAGTTTTCGGAACCGACGGCGAGACCTACACCATCAAGTTCAAGCTAACTGACGGAGGAGATAAGGAGAACAACACCTTTGATCTGGCAGTGCAGAGCATTCTTGATAAAGACGGCAATACCATTAAGTTTGAGGAGACGGAGCCTACGCATTTCGTATATGATAACCACGACGGAAAGCTTGCCGAGAATCAGGTTGTTACCTATAACTTTAACGGAGATGCCTCAGTTATAGGGCCTCTCACAATTGATTTTTCCAATACTTCCAACTACGCAGGCAATTCCACAACCCATGCTTCTTCGATATATGCCTATAAAGGAGACACTCAGGGACTTAACAAGGGCTATCCCAACGGTGATCTCACCGGAATATCCTTTGGAACTGACGGATCCATCTACGGAACCTATTCCAACGGCGAGACTATCAAGAAGGGCCAGATAGCGGTGGCTGTGTTTAACAATGCTATGGGCCTTGAGAAGGTTGGAGACAATCTCTATGCCGAATCACTCAACTCCGGTGTTGCGCAGATCCAGGATATCACCAAGGATGGCGGCTACATGCAGGCAGGCGTTTTAGAGGGCAGTAACGTTGATCTTGCCAAGGAATTCACCGATATGATCACAACTCAGAGGGGCTTCCAGGCGAACAGCAGGGTTATCACAACTTCTGATGAAATGCTTCAGGTTTTAAGAGGACTTAAACGTTAATTTTAACTAATAAAAAATGACACCTCGATAAAAAATGGAAACCATAATAAATTATTAAATATTTATGAAATTTTGATTCAAAGAGCTGGACTGGGTTCCGGCTCTTTTTTGCGTGGAAACTGTGAAAATTTTATGAAAAATGGCTTGCAACCAAGGCTCCGATATTATATATTGGTCTCACGCGATAAGGGGAACGTGAACTAAAGTATTTTAGATCTAAGGGTAAATTTCTTTTACGAGGAGCTTAGATTAACTAGTTTAAATAAAAGGGCAAAGCCGTCGAAAGATGGTGACGCAAAGCTAAAGGGTCTCACTCACATATTGTGAAAGACAGCCAGTTGCTGGTGCTGGTTAATCGGCACCAATTGTAAAAGACCGAGGCTGTTAAGCACTACGGTCTATTTTTATGGAATTTACGGTACGGAATGTTCATGTATGGACATTCGACTCTTTTTTAAGTGCTTTTTTGGCACTTGAGGGTCCGGGTGTACAGGGAAAACTTTCATAGAACAGATGCAGTTGGACTTGTTGGTTTTGCGTGTGCCTTATCAATGTATTAAGGTTGGTTTTTTACAGGTATTATGCGCAGAACTGGGCATAATACCTTTTTTTTACGGGATTATTAGTTATGGCAGAGATAAACCTTAGAAAATTAAAACGTGCGGAGCTGCTTGAGATGATGATCAGCTTCTCAGAGGAAGCCGAGGCAGCCAGACAGCACGAGCAGGAAATGAAAGAAGAAATGGAGCGGGAGAGGCTTGAGCTTCAGCATCAGATGGCGGAAGAGAGAGCCCAGATGCTTCAGAACTTCGATGAAGAAAAGGCTCAGATGAGGGCCAAGTTCAATGAACAGAAGGCTGAAATGCAGGCTAAGTTTGACAAGGACATAGCGGGGCTTAAGGCCAGACTCACCAGAGAAAAAGATGAACTTCAGCGTCAGGTTGATGATTCACTTGCCAAGATAGAAGAATCCGGCAATCTTGCCGAGGCAGCACTTAAGCTCGGCGGTATATTGGAAGCGGCTCAGAAGGGTGCAGACCTTTATATCAAGTCACTTCAGGAAAAGGCCAAACTTGAGTATGAAGAATTCCGAAAGGAACTTATTCAGGCAAGGCAGCAGATGACGGGGCAGCCCGGAGAAATAGCGGCTTCGGAGGATGTAGCTCCTGAGGCTGAGCAGGAAGAAAAAACTGTGAAGACCGGGGCTAAGAGTACCAAGACCACAGCAGCCAAGAAGACAACCACAAGAAAGACAGCCACCAAGACAACTAAGACTGCTACCAAGTCCAAGACAACAAGGACTCGAAAGAAGAAGGAAGAAACAGAGCAAGCAGATGAGTGAAAATCAGGTAGCTAAACCAAGTATAGATGAGCTTAAAAAAGAGCTTAAAAGGGTGAACAGTAAAAGTGAATACAGAACGGTTCTTCGCAACACACTCATAGTAATAGTGGTGGTTGCGGCCCTGGCAGTGCTGGTATCAAGCTTTTTTGTAACGGTACTTAAGGTTACGGGAGATTCAATGACACCGACTCTTCAGACAGGAGAGATAGTCATAGCGCAGAACTCCACAGAGTTTGAGCCCGGAGATCTGATAGCCTTTTACTATAACAACAAGGTTTTGGTTAAGAGAGTTCTCGGTTCACCGGGACAGGTGATCGATATAGACGCTGAGGGCTACGTCTCGGTAAACGGACTTAGGATTGATGAACCCTATGTCTCAGACAGAAGCCTGGATCCTACGGACCTGGAATTTCCTTATCAGGTTCCGGAGAATAGATATTTTGTTTTGGGAGATCACAGAAGCGCTTCGATAGATTCCAGATCGAGCGTTGTGGGATGTGTTACCAAAGAGCAATTGATTGGAAAGATCATTTTCAGAGTATACCCGTTTAGTAGTTTTGGGGGACTTTGATTCGAGCATAGAAAAAAGAGAAAGATTTTGAGGGAAAAGGAATGCGCAAGTTCGATAAAAATAGCGCAGAAAAGTACATCAGGCAGCATGAGAGATTCAAGAAATGGCTTGCTTTTGCTCTGTGTGTTTCAATTCTTACCGGAACACTGACGCTTTACATGCTGAACAAACCAGCTACGGCCATGACTCAGGAGGGGGCAGAGAGTATCGGCCTTGTCCTTGAAACTGCCGACAGCGAGTTTGAAGCAGGGCTCATAGCACAGACTCAGGAAAACAAGAATTCTGAAGTTGCCGGAAATGGGGAAGACGATACCGCGCAGCTCCAGGACCAGCTTGAGAATTCCGATGATTCTGATGATTTTAAGGATTTTGATGATTTCGAAGAGTCTGATGATTTTTGGGATGAGGAAGATGAGGACGAGTTTGCGGACGCCGATGCAGAGAACGAGGGCGGAGAAGTCACCGACGAGGCTGCCGCTGAGGATACGGAGGACTTAGAGAATACAGACTCCGAAGAAAACACGGAGACAGAGACTTCCGACACCATAGAACTTACTGCTGACGTTGTGCTTACGGCTTCTTATGTTGATGAGTACGGCGATGCAGTAGCAGATGACAAAGAGATGCACTTCGCCACAAGCCTTGATTTTGCCACAGAGGCTCCTGTGTTTGAAGGATATGAGTTTAAGAAGGCATCCATAGACGGAAAAGAGATCTCACTCATCACTGTTTGTACGGATGAGACCACAGAGTACAGATATTACGAAGTTACTTACAAGAGCGAAGAAGTTAAGAGCATCACTGAGGATACAGCAGTTGTCCTTACATATTCATCAGTAGCGGATGCAGAGACTCAGAGCGATGTTGTTCTTACAGCCACCTACAAGGACAAGGAAGATCAGCAGATTGCCGAGTCTCAGGAGATTAAGCTTACCAAAGATAAAGAGTTAAGTAAGGACACCGCAGAGGTTATCGAAGGCTACTTCTACATCGGAGCCTTCTACCAGGATAGCGAGATTGCTAAGATCAGCCCTGTATTTGGAGCAGATGTTTCAGATGCTTCAGATGCTTCGGATGATCAGGAAGCTGTTGATAACACAGAAGATGAGACTCAGGCCATCACCGGATACAATTTCACAACAGTAGACGGTGGATCGATAGAAATAACAGAGGATGCCGAGATCACATATTCTTACGTAAAGGCATCCGAAGAGACTGAGTTTAAGTTTTCTGACAGCCAGGTAGCCATCAGGGCAATCGTAAATGTGCCCGGAGCTTTCCCTGAGGGAGTAGAGTTCACTGCGGCTGAGGTTACAGCTTCATCTGAGTACAACTACGAAGCTTACATGGATGCACTCAATGAAAATGCCGAGAGCATTGCATCCGACGCGGGACTTGAAAACGCCATGGAGTACAGCGAGAACAATACTCTTATGTACGACATAGCCTTCATGTACGAGGGCAAAGAGATCCAGCCTGCGGAGGGCTCGGTATCGATCAGCATGAAGTTCAAGGATAATCAGCTTTCCGATTCTCTTCTGGCAAGCAGCGAGGAAGATATCACTGTAGTTCATCTTCCGATCAAAGAGGAAGTTAAGGAGAGCACAGAGATAGCAAGCACTGCTGAGGCAACAGATATTTCTGCTTCAGACATCACTGTTGAGACTCTTACAGATGCAACAGCCAAGATCGGTGACACTGACAAGGTAGAGTTCAGTTCGGATAATTTCTCGATCTTTGCCGTATCTGTGTATCAGAATCAGGAGCCCGGAACAGATACCTTTGAGACAGTTCTCGGAGATGCCATTAATTTTGGTATCGTAGCTGATACTCTTTCAATCCATGAGTCTGAGACAAACTTTGCTGTTAAGGTTGCCAACACGCAAAAGCAGTTTGGTAATGACCTTACCAATCCTGTTGAGCAGACCTTTGTTGCAGGCGTGGTAAACGGCACACTCCAGATAAAGGGTGAAGACGCTTACTTCATAGTTCCCAAGGAATATACCGGTAATATCACTCATGTCAATGAGACAGGCGGAGATCATGTGAGCTTTGATACGGCTTATACCACTAAGGAGCTCAATGAGCTTGTTGACGATATGATGAATTACGCAAGAAGTGCTTCGGCAGATCTTGCAACGAGAGCAGAAGTTCAAAAACAGAATGCCTCTTTTAACAGAAGATATGACGAAAATGATAAATATGTCTTAGACCTTACGTCCAAGGCTGCCGGTACCTATTACGTGACCATTGACGATAGAAATTTAGCTGCCCTTACAAAGGGAGACTGGCTCGAGATCAATAAAAAAGACGATCAGACAGTAGTCTTTAATGTTACCTATTCCGGCACAATTGAGCTCAGAAAGTTTAAGGTCAACGGTGTTGCTACCGACGATGGCAGTGTTTTAAAAGCTCCCAGCAACATTTCAAAGACCATTATCTTTAATTTCATAAACAGTAAAGATGTTGTGTCAGAAGGCTCTGTTGCAGGCGTATTTATTGCAGGACAGCCTGATGCCAAGTGGACCAACAAAGCTACATCGGCAGGATGGCTGGTATTCCCCACTGTAGATATAGAAAGCGGTGAGTGGCACAATACCTACGATCAGATCAAACAGATCAGCGGCACTGCTCAGTTCCAGGCTTATAAGACCATAGACGGAGCTGAGGCCGACGTTTCAGGCTTTAAGTTTACCCTTTACAAGAAGGGTGATAACGGCGACTGGACTGAGATTGAGACAGTTACCAACAGCGAGACTTCGCCACACAATATTATCTTTAACTCCATAACCTATGGCGGAGACAGGAATAAGAGCTTAAGTAATTACCAGTACGTGTCTCTTTCCGATGTGGGACAGGGTTCACAGACCTTTGTTTACAAGATTAAAGAGACAGCAGGTACAACCGATGAAAACGGCAAGGCATACATGCCCGATGAAAACGAGTACTATGCAAGCGTTACAGTAACCCATGAGTACAAGAACGAATTCAGCAAAAAGGGTACTTTTTACAAGGTAAGCGCTCCAAGGTATTTTGCTGACGAAGCATGCACTCAGGAGATTACTGACAGACCTACATTTAACAACAAGACGCTTCAAGGTCACGCAGGAATACTTCTTAAGAAGTATCTCAACAACGGAGATCCCGGAAGTCTTAAGTTCAGCTTTACCGTAAGAGCCCTTATGAGCGACGGATATACCCTCAAGACTCTTACAACTGACCTTACCAACGACGGATCCAGGATTTCCTACGATTTTAAATTCGATGCAAGCTACGTTTATGGAGGCTGCATTTACCTGGTAATTACCGAGAATGACGTTACGGATCGCAGCTCCGGAATGACTATAGAAAAGGACAAGGATTATATCATTGCCCAGATCGTTAATCCCGGAAAGGATAATCAAGCTGTTTACTACTACAAGTATGATTATGAGGATGAGATAACCCACGTTAATCCACTGGATGATCCGGCTTATATCAGGGGAATTGAGAGTTCCCAGGGTAACATGAACAAGGATAAAAACGGTGATCTGCCTCTTGCAAGCTATATCAAGGCGGTTACCAAGAAGAGCGGAAACAGGCTTTCCGAATCTACAGCAGCCTTCTACAACAAGGGTACCGGAATGATCCGTATCCATAAGATGGTTGTCAATGACTTTGGAAGTGGAGCGGTAAGGGATGACGATGATTCAATACTCAACAGTCTCACCTTCCGTCTCACCAATAATGGTACCGGCAACTATATTGTGTTTACTACCTTTGTGGCCAAGCCGGGAGTTACACTGGCAGGCAGGGCCAGAGAGATAGACAAGAACACCAAGGAAGTTATCGCCACCTATGATGTGACCTACAACCGAGGTGCTCAGTGGACTGTTTCAGGTATACCTTCGGGAACCTATACAGTTGAGGAAGTTGGAGACAACATCACCTTCAGGTATAACGAGTCTTCGAACTCTATAGAATACGTTTATGACGCCAAGTTTTCCCGAGTGACCAAGTACGATGTCACTGTAGATAAAGAGGGTGCCACCAAATATGGAATCGGTGGAGACAATGAGAGAGTCGTATATTCACTGGATATTAACAATCACAACGACCAGGGACCTACAGATGTTAAGGTTGGCGACCCCTCAGTTGGAAACACTTCACACACCCAGACGGTTCAGGTATGTAACTACTACAGTTCACCTATCGGACCTATCCAGGTTACCAAGAACTTTACGGGTGGTCAGTGGAAGCCGGATATGCAGTTTAGATTTACCTTAGAGCCTGTTGGCTACACAGCTAAGGATTCTGCAGGTAATCCGATAACTCTTCCCGGTGGACAGCCAATGCCGGTAGACGGCTCGACAATCACGCTGACGGGAGCTGATGCTTCTAAAAACGAGGACGGTTCCTATACAGCCATCGGATCCTTCTCATCTATCCCATTTGGATTTGAGGGAACCTATTACTACAGATTGATCGAGGAGAACACCGGTATCGGAGGAGTCATCTACGATGAGAAGACCGAGTACTACGTTGAGATCAAGGTAGAAAAGAAATACACCAATTTCTACAAGGATTACGACGGCACCAACATGGCCAACCAGCAGAAATATGATACAACCAGCGTGAATACAGAGGTTGAGGATCTCTATTATCTTGGAGCTAATGTCAGATATGCAACAGACAAGGGCTTTGGAAACGTGGTAGCCACCTGTGAGCTTTACCTTGATTTTGGACCTGATACTGCCAACCCCGAAAAAATGAAGCTTCAGTTCAAGGCCAGATACTCCGAGGAAGATGCGGTTAAGAACATTGCCTTTAACAACACACTTTCCGGAGAACTTACCGTAACCAAGAAGTGGCTTAATCAGGAAGGTAACACCGACTATTCAGAGCATTCGCCTCTGACACTTTATATCTGGCAGAGGAAGGCCGGAACCGGCAAGTGGACAGCTTATGAAAAGATGCCTACGATAACTCTTTCAAGTGAGAATAACTGGACTCAGGTTGTGAGCGGACTTCTCATAGAGGATGCCGATGGTAACAAGTATGAATACTGCATTAAGGAGCCTGACAGCTTCCTTGCAACCTATGCAGTTTCCTATACCGTAAACGGAGCAGACAGCTTTTTTGCCAACGATGCAGGTAAGATAACAGTAGACGGAGCGGAGTACAGAGATCCCGGCTACAGTCTCAGCGTCGGACAGGATGGCAGGGACTTTGGATCAGTTGTCATCTCCAACACTAAGGTATCGACCAACACCATTCCTTCGACGGGAGGAGAAGGCACAGCACCGTTTATTGCACTTGGAGCACTGCTTCTGGCAATTGCTTTTGCAGGTTTCATGATGTTCAAGAAAAGAGAGTCACTTTAAAACCGGTTTAAAGCTTAAAGGCTTAAACATACAAGAACAAAACAAGATTCATAAGGAGAGGAAAAATGAAAGGATTTAAGAAACTATTAACAGGAATTCTTGCTGCATCCATGATCATGGGTGCAAGTCTCACAGCATTTGCTGCTGAAGACACAACAGCTACAGCAAGCATCACAATTCAGAATGATCTTCAGGATGGTAAAGACGGTGTCAAGAAGATTGACTACACATATTACCAGTTCTTAAAGGCTGAGGTACTGAGCCTTTCAAATTCAGGCGATCACAATGCTGATCAGTCAGGTGAGGTTGTTTACTATGTAGAGTCTTCAGAGCTTGCACGCAAGCTTGAGGCAACAGGATGCTTTGCAGCTACCAAGGCTACAGGCGCAGATCGTTGGTACATCACAGCAGTTGAAGGCAAGACAGGCGAGGATATCGTGGCAGCCCTCAGCAACATGACAGACAGTGCTATTGCAACAGGTCATTTCTCAACAACAGAGGGTCAGCATTCAGCACACGCTGATCTTGAGGCCGGTTACTATCTCTTCATCTCCAGCCTTGGAACCAAGGCAGCTGTTCAGACAGTTGGAAATGTAACAATCAAGGAGAAGAACGAGGATACAACTGTAACTAAGACTGAGAACAAAGAGATTGATTCAATGTACGACAACGTTGCTCCTGTTGAGTACACTATCTCAATCAATGTTCCTGAGTCTCCTGCAAATGACAAGATCACTGTAGTCGATCTTGCAACAAAGGGACTTACATTTGTGGGAACAGCAACAGCAAGCAACGGAAAGACTTACACATGGTCCGCTCCTGTTGATGAAGAAGTAACAGTAAATGATGCTAAGGTAATCAAGAATAAGTACACTATCGATATCCCTGCAGGGGATGTTCTTGCAGCAGCAGGCTCAACTCTTACACTTACATATAAAGCTGTTATCAACAAGGATGCTGTAGTTTTTGTTCCTGAGAAGAACTCAGCTTACATCATCTATGACAACAACGCTTCAGCAGAGACTGTCCCTGTAGAGGTTAAGACTCTTGGCATCAAGATCATTAAGTACACATTAAAGGACAACAAGGAAGTACGTCTTACAGGTGCTGAGTTCAAGCTTTGGGCAGATGCTGCCAAGGAAAAACAGATCCAGGTTGTAAAGGTTTCTGACGGTAACTACCGCGTAGCTGATTCTAACGACAGCACAGAAGTACTTGCAGAGACAATCGTAGTTGATGAGAACGGTGAAGCTGTAATTGCAGGTCTTGACGGCAAGGATTACTACCTTGAAGAGGTTGTTGCTCCTGCAGGATACACAATGCTTGATCACCTTGAGACTGTAACTGTAGACAGAACTGCAACAGAGATTATAGAAGTTCCCGTACTTAACCAGACAGGTGCTACACTTCCTTCAACAGGTGGAATGGGTACAAGGATCTTCTATGTAATTGGTGGAATTCTCATCGCAGCAGGTGTAGCATACTTTATTCTTCGCAGAAAGGCTAATGCCTGATCAGACCCGTTTATGAAAAAAGTTATTTGATTGAATCTTGTTTCGATAAATCATGAAACTTACTGTATTTCTCAGGGAAAAGAGATAGCTCTTTTCCCGGGAAATACAGAAATGATTCAATAGAAGTATTTTCTGAAGGTAAATGAATAAAAAGCTTAAGAAACAATTACCTAACATCATATTTGGAATCATCTTTCTGGTAGGACTTTGTATATTCCTGTATCCGTCAGTCAGTAATTACATTAATTCCAAGAATCAGAGCCGCGTTATTTCCAATTATCAGGAGGCTTTGAACAACATTTCTGAGGAAGATTACACTAAACTTTGGAATGACGCTATTGCCTACAACGAGGCACTTGCAGAAAAGCCCATGAGCTTCACGCTTGGTGAGGATGAGCTTGCGGAATATAACAGTATCCTGGATGCAACAGGAACCGGAGTTATAGGATATATAGAAATTGAGAATATAGGAGTTAATCTTCCTATATACCATGGAACTGAGGAAACTGTTCTTCAGGTCGGTATCGGACATTTGGAAGGTACATCCTTCCCTACGGGAACCACAAGCACACATGCGGTGCTTTCCGGACACAGAGGACTTCCGTCCTCCAAGCTTTTCTCCGATCTTGATCAGATGATTGTCGGAGACACATTTTTATTACACATTTTGAATCAGACCTTTGCTTATCAGATAGATAAGATATCCATAGTTCTTCCTGATGAGTCTCAGGATCTGGCAATACAACCTAATGAAGAATATGTCACGCTGGTCACCTGCACACCTTACGGTGTCAATACTCACAGACTTTTGGTGAGGGCTAAGCGTGTTGATTATAACGAGGAAACCAAGCTGATAGTACCGGCTGATGCTACTCGATATGGAAACCTGATCGTTGCACCGTTTATAGGCGCACCGATTCTGCTTATAATATTTATAGTGTTCCTGGCAAGGACTTCCAAGAAGCCTGCGAATAAAAACAAGAACACCAAGTAATGAGGATAGTTATGAAAAGGACAGGAAAAAACAGCCTAATCCGAATAGTGGCTTTTGTGGCGGCACTTCTACTTACTGTGTCGCTCCATTCCAGTATGTCTTTTGCAGCTGCTTATGCTACGATCGACACTTCCGTTACAGGAAGCCTTACCGTCAAGCATGTATCTGTTGATAATGAGCTGATGGAGGGCGTTACATCTCACCTGTATCTGGTGGCCACCATTGACGAGAAAGGGCAGTACACCATAACCGATGACTTCAAGGGATTCTTTGAAGATCAGGACTTTTTCAATAACGGCTATGATTATGACGCGTGGAAATCATGCGTGGCCTATCAGGAGGTTTCAGATTCCGATAACCTTCTTGAGTACATTGAGGAAAAGGGTATCGCCGAAGCTGCTTCCGGAGTTTCGGATGCTTCCGGAAAGACCTATTATAAAGGCCTTAAGCTGGGTGTTTACTATGTGCTCAGCGACAAGGTTGTAAAGGGTGACTATACTCATTCCTTTGTAAACTTTGTTTATCCCGTGCCGATCCTACAGATGAGCAAGGATTCAGCGCAGATAGAAGTTAATTATAATCCTGAGGTTTCTCCCAAGAAATCCAAGATTGAGAATACAGTCATGACCCACTGCCACATCCTTAAGAGATGGAATGACAGTGGCAATTCAGACAAGCGTCCTTCCTTCGTTACCTTTGAGATCTACTGCGACGACGAATTGATGAAGACCGTTGAGCTCTCAGATGCAAATAACTGGTACTTTGAGTGGGAGAACGAGGGCGTTCACAGCTACAAGGTAAAAGAAATAGCGGCAGGAGCCGGATATGTTGGCGATATACAGATATTCCAGGACGGAACTCATTTCCAGTTTATCTGCACCAATACTTACACTCCGCCGGAGACTCCTCCCGGAAATCCTCCGGAGACACCGGAAACACCGCCGGAAACCCCCGGAATACCGGATCTTCCCGAGGTGCTGGGGGCTCTGAGAGACCTGCCTGAGGTTTTGGGTGCCAGAAGGCTTCCCCAGACCGGACAGCTCTGGTGGCCACTTCCTGTACTTGTTATTGCAGGTGTTTTACTTATCGTTAAGGGTATTAGAAAGAACAATTCTAAAGCATTATGAAGAAAATATCAGGATATTTATATATAGCTGCAGGCGTGCTTTTGATCGGCATAGCTGCCTTCATCATCAGGAACAATCTGGTGGAGAGCGCAGGAGCAGGAGCGGCCTCTGATGAGCTTTTGGGCGGAGTGATCGAACAGATGCCCTCAAATGTTCTTCCGGGTCCGGATTTTGGTCTTATGCCTGTGGTAGATGTAGACGGAAGGAGCTTTGTCGGAACAGTACAGGTTCCTTCGTTATCTCTTTTGCTCCCTATCCAGGATGAGTGGAGTAATGACAATGCCAAGGTTTCGGTGTGCAGATACAAGGGCTCTGCCTATGATAACAATCTGATTGTCTGCGGGCATAACTATCCGGAGCATTTTGGCAATCTCAATCAGCTCAAGACGGGCGATGAGGTTATTGTCACTGATATGAACGGCAGGAGCTTCTATTATCAGGTTTCGAACATAGAGACCCTTGGAGCATATGATACAACCGAGATGGATGCCGGAGAGTGGGATTTTACCATGTTTACCTGCACCATCGGAGGCGCCAATCGTGTGACCATAAGATGTGAGGCCACAGGACAGGTCAGTGACACGGGAGAAGTTCCCGATGTAATAAAAGCAGCTGAGGAGAGCAAGCACATAAGGAAATAAGAAAAAACAGCCGATATACTACACAGAAGTTTAAACTGTTAATAGAATTTTTAGCACTCTCATGTGGACAGTGCTAATCCTTAGTACTATAATGACAGTACAAGGATGGGACTTTAGTGAGAGGAGGTAGATGCTAAATGATCATTGTTAAGATGAATGAAACAACAGTTGAATGTAGTATCGCGGCATCAGAACTCCACGAGATAGGTTTAACGCCGGAGGCAGTGGTAAATGGTGCGGAGAACACCACATCGTTTTTTGCTCAGCTGAACAAGGAAGTCGGAGCTCAGCTGGATTATGACCCCGAGACAGAGGTCATGATGATGAGCAAGAATATGATGATGGATGGCAGTGTGCGCATTTTTGCAGTTAAGATGAGCAATGATGATATACAGAAGGCTGCTGACAGGATCAGAGGTGCAGCCGAGACGATCCTCAGGACTCTGACCCAGGAGAGGGTTGATGAGGTCAAGGCTAAGACCGGCAAGGACAAGGGTGTTGCGCTTAATGAGGTCATCACCAATGTGACAGATACAATTAACAGGATCTATGGCAGGGAGGCTGAAGTACCTGAGGTTTCTCAGGAGAGCAGATTCAGCTATCAGCCCCTGACAGAGTATGCCAGATATATGATGGAGTTTGATGATCTTGGTTCGATCGAGCGTTTCTCCAAGGTCGTTCAGAAGCTTCCTATCGTAGATTCCAAGCTGTACAAGCACAATGGAAGATTTTATCTGCTGGCGGGACTTATGTCTTCGGATGACAGCATCATCTATGACATGAGACGTGCAGGAGTTGAATATTCAGAAATGCTGACGGTCAATGCACCTGAGGCCATGTATATTGAAGAACACGGTGATTGCATCATGAGTGAGGATGCAATCGTGCATCTGGCAGATCTTGCCAAGTAATGAATGACGCGATACAAGGCGGGTCCTGACGGGCCCGCTTTTTTCAATGAAGAGGTTTTTATGGGAATTCAGATTCTTAATCTTTCAGGGATATATGAGCAGGAATCCTTTTATAAGGACTATCCCGGGGCAGAAGTGGTGGACCTTAAGGACATCACAGGCACCAACTGCATGTGTGATGATGCTGCGGCAAAAGAGATATTGCAGAGGGTGGAGGATGTAGAAAGAGGTTCCGGGAACTCCGGGGCACATCACCTCCCCTACGGTCTTCATTTTGTCGACAACGGCAATTATCACTACATGTCCGCGCTTCTCTCAAGCCGCGTGAAGGAGCCTTTTTCACTGGTGGTTTTAGATCACCATCCCGATATGCAAAGGCCTATGTTTGACATCTTATCCTGCGGCGGCTGGGTGACAGAGGTGCTGGACAAAAATCCCTTCGTCAGAGACGTTCACATCATCGGCGCAGACAAAAAGCTTATAGAGGAACTGGATCCTGATGACAGAGCCAAGGCTCACTTTTATGACCTTGAGGATATCTTCGGTGGCGGCAATGAAGTGAATCTTCCCAAAACAGAATTCCCGGTTTATCTGTCCATCGACAAGGATGTACTGCATAAGGATGAGCTTGAGACCAACTGGGATCAGGGAGATATGGCTACAGAGCAGCTTTTACTTTTTGTCGGATCTCTTTTGACAAATGAAAAGAAAGTGCATGACAGGGATTTACTTGCAATAGACATCTGCGGAGAGTGTGCACCCGATCAGGAGGATTGCGATGTTGAGAAAGCAGTTGCTCAGAATGATGCATTTAATGCGAGGATAATGGTGGGGTTATCGCTCTGGCGATAAAATGTGTTATTATAATATGTAGATACTGAAGTGGAGACTCAGTATTCATGCGATGACACAACAACACACCATCGGAGGGACTATGGAAAAGAGACTTAGAGACTACTTAAGACATCTGGAGAAGCTTGATTTTGACGTTATCTCTGAGGAGGAAATATGGGAAGAGAGAGAAGGCCTTGAGCTTAAACTTACGGAGATTCATCAGGAGATGATGAGACTCCTGATCCCCATGATGACATTTCTGGTATGCGCCTGCATTTTCCTGGCAGTGGGGCTGGCTCATAATATAATTGCGCTTTATGTTGCGGCTGCAGTCATGGCTGTTGTAGCTGCTTATCTTTCCCTGCAGTACCGTACAATGAATGCCACAGTCAGAAAGCTCTGCGTATTTGTGGACAAACTGACAGTTAAATAGAGCAAAATGATAATATGATTTTGGACAAAAGAAAAAGCGGCTATAACCTTGACATCTGCTTTTAAAATGAGTATTATAAACAAGTCGCTTGCGGAAGTGGCGGAATGGCAGACGCGCATGGTTCAGGTCCATGTGTTGGCAACAACATGAGGGTTCAAGTCCCTTCTTCCGCACTTGATGTGGGAGCTCTGAAACAGCGAGACTGTTTCGGAGCTTTTTTCATATATAAAATTGATAAGAATGCCGCATCTGCTGAGTGGAGTTGCGGCTACAGAAAGGCTATTATATGAAGTACACTACAGTTATTTTCGATATGGACGGGACAGTCCTTAACACCATAGAGGACATTACGGATTCCGTGAATTATATCCTCAGGAAATATGATCTTCCCGAGAGAACAGTGGATGAGGTCCGCCACTTCGTGGGAAACGGCGCCAGAGTCCTGATGGACAAGGCGATTCCTTCCGGGGAGCAGCATCCTCTTTTTACGGAGATCTTAAGAGACTATGAGGCCTACTACGAAGAGCATTGTAACATCAAGACCGGTCCCTACCACCACATTCCTGAGCTGCTTAAAGAGCTGTCGGAGAGGGGCTACAAGCTGGCAATAGTGTCTAATAAGCCCATGGGCGCCGTTAAGGAGCTCAATGAGATCTACTTTAAGGACTACGTTTCAGTGGCCATCGGCGTTGCGGAGGGACTTCGCAGAAAGCCCTATCCCGATGAATGCTTAAAGGCCATGGAAGAGCTTGGAAGCACTGCCGGGGAATGCATCTATGTAGGGGATTCCGACGTGGATTACAAGACTGCAGTGAACACAGGACTTAATTGTATTTCCTGTCTGTGGGGCTTCAGGACCAGAGAAGAGCTTCTGGAAGCCGGAGTTAAGAGCGAATACTTTGTAAATGATCCTATGGAGATCCTTAAGATCGTTTGATGGTATGAAAGCGCAGGCGGGGTACTGCGCGGGGGAGGCAACATGCGTGTTAAGAAGATAAGCTCGTTTATATATGGCAGGCTCAATGACCTCAGTATCAGGAGCAAACTGATACTGGTTTATGTGGTATGTGTGATTCTGCCCATTGTGCTGACGGACGGTGTTGTCTTCGGACTTCTGGGGCACTACGAGAAAAGAGAAGAGGAGTACCGTATGAGGAGCGTTGCTGATTCTGTGCGCTACCTCGTTAACAGTACCTTTGACGAAGCGGTATCTGCCATCAACAAGATTTACCTTGATGAGGATGTATACAAGTTTCTGAATGAAGATTTTGAGACTGATTACGAATTTTTTGAAAAGAGATATGAATTCAGCAAGAGCATAATAAAACCCCTCGACGGAGGTAAAGAGTCGGCTCTCAGCAATATCATCCTTGCCAGCGATAACTCCGGAATAGTCAACGGTGGCAATTTCTATAATCTAAAAGATATTAAATACATAAGCTGGGAAGACCTTATGGCTTCCAAGAGCTCAATTGTAGTATTTTTCTATTATCCCAAGGAGGATGTCAAGAACTCTTCAAACAAAAAGAGAGTAGCGGTTATCAGGATGCTGGATCACTATTCCTGGTACGACCGTAATATGATGGTCTATGTGGACCTGGATTTTAGTGTGCTTCAGCGAAAGCTAAAGGCCATAAGCTATGAATATCCCGTATATCTGTGCGAAGGGGACAGGATACTTCTGTCAAGCCCGCTTCAGAAGAGTATAAATATGGACTATGAAACTCTGGGT
>JAEEGF010534613.1_pt1 | contig 52820 bp, 44 predicted proteins | sample 9134171 | NCBI WGS metagenome assembly JAEEGF01 (sample SAMN16246542, study PRJNA631951) | gut metagenome | biome: gut microbiome; feature: rumen; material: AP-attached | host: Bos | place: Iran: Karaj | collected 2018-10 | reverse complement strand
CATCATCTGCTCGTTTAGACCAGGCAGAAGATGATGTATTTACACCAGAAATTCCCAGAGATTTTTTTAACTGTTCAACATGATTGAAGCAGACATTTTCAAAAGCGTTACCTCTCCAGGATGATAGTAAATGTGAACTTGTATTCTGTTGCCAGAATTTTTCATTTGTTGTTTTTAGCTCTTTTACAAGTTTCAGATAGAATAAGCAGAATGGATCGACAAGCTTGTAATGAGATTCGCGCTTATTAAAACCGAATGGAACATATTTAACAACAAAGTCTCCTGTAATAAGCGCATTTAAATTTTTTGTAATGCTAATACCATCGGTTAAGTGTAACTTTTCAACAATTTCTGCTCTTGTATAACCAGCATTCTTTTTTCCAAGCAGATTAACAATTGATTTTACGAATTCTGGATTTTCAAATACAGAAGCAAAAAGGCGGTCATATTCATCTTTTAATTTTGCATTTTTTGAAAAAATTATATTATCAATATTTTGAGCTAAGCTGAGTTCACCATCTACATAGCCCAGGTAAAATGGAATACCACCAAAAATCATATAACTTTGAACAATATCGTATCGGGAAAGTTTTACATTGTTTGATTTATAAAATTCTTCACATTCAGAAAGCGTAAAAGGCGCAAGTTTAATTTCATGAGTAACCCTATCGTAAAGTCCGCCATGTGCGTTAATAAGTTTATCCAGAATCCACGAGTTTGCACTTCCACAAACTATCAGCATAAGATTTTTACGATGGCAGGCCCATGTATTCCAAAATCCTTCAAAAGCCTGCAAAAATCCTGAGCGGGCTGTATCAAGCCATGGCAGCTCATCTATGAAAATTAGCTGACGGGAACCATCGTCGATTTTTTGCAAAAACTTTTCAAGAAGGAAAAATGCATCAAGCCATGATTTTGGTTTATCGCATTCTTCCATTCCATGAAGGAGTAGAGATTTATAAAAGTGTTCAAGCTGCTTTTTCATTTGACCTTTTGCATCATCTTTGCTTGGTGCAAGGCCGGCATGTCTGAATGTAATACGGCCAGCAAAAGTTTCATCAACAAGGAATGTTTTTCCTACACGGCGGCGGCCATAAATCGCAACAAATTCTGCATTGTTTTTATCATAAAGCTTGTTTAATTCAGCAATCTCTTTTTTTCGACCAATCATAACCTTATTCCTTAATTAGAGGTGAAAATGTATTTTGTATATTTCATCTCTAATTAAGGATAATAACACGGGAATATGCTGGTGTCAATGAATGGATAACCAATTATCATACATGGGCAGCAGGCCAAAAACCTACGGCTTACGAATTTATTGAAGTTTAAATTAGATAATACTTGAAAGAAAAATTATTCCAATATAGTACTCCATTTTAAGTAAAGACCTTAAGTAAAATCTAGAATTGAGTGAGTTCAGATGAATCAAAATGAATAGAACTTTTTCGATTTTTATGCTAAATTATAAATATCTAGGCAAAAAGTCATAAAATTTACTTATCTGAATCCATCTGAACTCAATCGAGTATTAAAAATATTACAGGATATGGCGGAAAGCCCGGCCGGCGCTTACAGCGACGGTGTGCCCTGTCTTTTTTCGATAGGAATATAATCACGCTCTGCAAGAATATTCTTGTAAGCAGGACGGTAAATACGGCCGCCTGCGATAATTTCTTCTATGCGGTGAGCTGACCAGCCTGCAATACGGCTTACTGCAAAAAGCGGTGTAAAAAGTTCACGAGGAATATTGAGCATTGAATAGATGAAGCCTGAGTAGAAGTCAACGTTTACACAGATTCTTTTTTCAGTTCCGTGTTTTTCGTAAATAACTTCAGGACCAAGTTTTTCGATGAGCTTGTACAGATTGTATTCATCTTCGAGGCCCTTCTCTCTTGCAAGTTTTGCGGCATGATCACGGAGAATGGTAGCCCGGGGGTCGTTGATTGTGTAAATTGCGTGTCCAAGTCCGTAGATAAGCCCTGTCCTGTCAAAGGCCTGTTTATTTGAGATTTTTCTTAAATACTCTTTAACTTCGTTTTCGTTTGACCAGTCCTTAACATTTTCCTTAATGTCATCCATCATTTCCATTACACGGATATTTGCACCACCATGTCTGTAGCCTTTAAGGGAACCTACTGCGGCTCCGATTGCTGAATATGTGTCTGTATCTGCAGAAGAAACAACATGAACTGTAAGGGAAGAGTTGTTTCCGCCGCCGTGTTCTGCGTGAAGGATAAGCGCTAAGTCTAAGAGTTTTGCTTCATCGTCAGTAAAAGCCTTGTTGTTGCGGATAAGACGAAGGAAGTTTTCTGCCGTAGAAAGTTCCGGGAGAGGATTATGAATGTACATTGACTTTCCGTCGTAATAACGGCGTTTTGCCTGATAACCGTAAGCTGTAAGTGTTCCGAAACGGCTGACAAGTTCAATCAGCTGACGGAGGACATTTGAAAGTGAGCGGTCTTCAGGATTTTTATCGTAAGAATATGAGGCAAGGACACCGCGGGCAAGTTTATTCATAATATCTGCCGACGGAGCCTTCATAATCATGTCTTCAGTAAAGTTTGGCGGAAGAGTGCGGAGTTCTCCAAGACACCTTTTAAACTGATCAAGTTCGTCCTGAGTCGGAAGAGACCCGAAAAGAAGCAGATAGGCTGCCTGTTCATAACCGAACTGACTGTGGGATTCAGCGTCTTTTATAAGCTCAGCAACATCATAGCCGCGGTAAAGGAGTTTGCCGGGAACTGCAACTTTTTTTCCGTCTTTAACATCATAACCGACAACATCTCCGATACTTGTAAGGCCTACAAGGACACCTGTTCCGTTGGCATTACGAAGTCCGCGTTTTACGTCAAATTTTTCGTAAAGAGAAGGATCGATAGGGTCATTATGTTCTGCAAGAACTGTTAAACGTCCGATAAACTGCTGTGCGTTTTCCATCAGGCGGCTCCTGTCAAAAAATGCATAAATATGCATTAATAATTTATAAATATTCATAATTATACAATTTAGAGCCTATATATGCAATATATACGATTTAATGTATAGTAAGCATTAATTTAATATTACGTAAAATGAAAACCAGACAATTTCAGGAGTAAAAAAATGGAAGCGCTGAAAATATTATTAATCGGAGCAGTTATAGGAATGGCAGACGTAATTCCAGGTGTTTCCGGCAGCACTATGGCAGTTGTTTTTAACATCTATGACCGTTTTGTAAACGCCATCACCATAAACATAAAAAAACTGTATAAAAACCGCCGCTTTGTAGTGCCTCTTATTCTTGGAATGGCGGCAGGCGTTTTAGTTTTCAGCAAACTAATTTCTTATCTTTACGAAAACTTTCCGGTTCAGACAAATTTCTTTTTTACAGGACTGATTGCAGGAAGCATTCCCCTCCTCTATTCTCTGACCGTAAAAAAAGAAGAAGGCATTGAATTCAGCTTTCAGAAAAAATTATCGCTCATACTCTGTGCCCTTGCAGGTCTTGTCCTGCTTCTTTTTGTTTCAGGACTTGAAGGAAATAAAGATGCAGCAGCCGGGATTACAAATGAACTTCCTGAGCTGACTCTTCCGCTTATTCTCCTCCTGTTTTTCGGAGGAGTTTTAGGCGCTGTCGGAATGATAGTTCCGGGGATTTCAGGCTCCCTTCTTCTGCTTATTTTAGGTGTCTACCCTGTAATCATTAAGGCAATCCCTTCGCTTTTTGTACCTTCAGAATGCATTAAAGCCTGTCTGATTATTGCACCCTGCGGATTCGGGGTTCTTGCAGGACTTTTAGGCGGAGCTTTCCTTATCAAAACTCTTTTAAATCTTGTTCCGAATCAGACCTATGCGTTTATTTCAGGACTTCTTGCCGCTTCAATCATTCATCTTTTTCCGGGCGCTGAAGGTTTTACGGGAGTTCTTATGACTTTAAGTTCAGTCCTCTGTCTTGCCGCAGGTTTTTTCATGGCATTTTTAAGCACAAAGCTGAGCCGCAAAGATTCTGAGAGTAACGGCAGCACTGAAAGTGAAACTGACTCTTTACAGTAAAACAGGCTTTTAAATTACAAAAACAGCCGTAAAAACGCTCGTTGATATAAGTAGAAAAATTCATTAAAATAGGCGATTATGAAAACAGAATTAATAAAGGATCTTTTAACATCCGCTCCTGACGGCCGTACTGTTACAGTATGCGGCTGGGTTCGCACAATCCGCGATTCAAAAAATCTTGTATTTATCCAGGTAAACGACGGTTCCTGCTTTGCTTCAATCCAGCTTACCTTTGACAGAACAAATCCTGCATCTGCTGACGCAGGAGAAAATATTGAAAAGGCCCTCAAAGACCTTTCTACAGGCGCTTCCCTCAAGGCAACGGGAAAACTCATTGAATCCCCTGCTTCAGGACAGTCAGTTGAAGTAAACCTTGAATCTCTTGAAGTTTTAGGAAAATGTCCTTCTGACTACCCGATTCAGAAAAAAGCTGCCACAATGGAATTCTTACGCGACAATGCACACCTGCGCGCACGTACAAATACTTTCGGCGCCGTATTCCGCATGAGAAGCCAGATGGCTTTTGCCCTTCATTCTTTCTTCCAGGAAAGAGGCTTTTACTACATCAATACTCCTGAAATCACCTGTTCTGACTGTGAAGGTGCAGGAGAAATGTTCCAGATTACAACCCTTTCTCTTGAAAAACTTGCAGAAACAGCCGTAGAAAAAGGCGCTGCAGGAATGAAAAAAGAAGATGCATACAAACTTGTAAACTACAGCAAAGACTTCTTCGGAAAACAGGCTTCCCTTACAGTTTCAGGCCAGCTTGAAGCAGAAACACTTGCAACAGCTTTAGGCCGCGTTTATACCTTCGGACCTACTTTCCGTGCAGAAAACTCAAACACAACACGCCACCTTGCAGAATTCTGGATGTGTGAACCTGAAATGGCTTTCTTCGACCTCGAAGATGACATGGACATTCAGGAAGAATTCATCAAGTACCTGCTCAACTGGGCACTGACAAAATGTTCTGCCGACATGGAATTCTTTAACAAGAGAATCCAGCCGGGCGTAATCGACACGCTGCGCCACGTCGTTGAAACTCCTTTCAAGCGCGTTTCATACACAGAAGCAGTTGCAGAACTTGAAAAACACGCTGATGAATTTGAATTCAAGCCTTTCTGGGGCTGCGACCTTGCAACAGAACATGAACGCTACCTCACTGAAAAAATCTATAAATGTCCTGTAATGGTTTACAACTACCCTAAGGAAATCAAGGCTTTCTACATGAAGCTCAACGACGACGGAAAAACAGTTAAGGCCGTTGACGTACTTGTTCCGGGACTTGGAGAAATCATCGGCGGTTCTGAACGCGAAGAAAGCTATGAAAAGCTTCTCGGACGCATCAAGGAACTCGGATTAAAACCTGAAGACTATGACTGGTATCTTGATCTTCGCAAGTTCGGTACAGTACCTCACTCAGGCTTCGGTCTCGGCTTCGAACGCCTCCTGCTCTATGTAACAGGAATGCAGAACATCCGCGATGTAATTCCTTACCCTCGCGCTCCGAAGCTGGCAGATTTCTAGAATATTCGTGCCTATGAAAAAAAGGGCGGTAACACTTGTAACTTTTGCACAGAGCATTTTTCTCAACTTAAAGTTCTTCATTCAGAACGGGCTTTTAAGTTATGCAAGTGCCTGCTCTTTTGACCTGATTTTTTCTGTTGTACCCGTGCTGCTTATGATAATCCTTATTGCAGTAAGGGTACTTCATGCATCCCCTGAACTTATTTCTTCACTTTACCTTATTGTTCCTGAACTTAAGGATTATTTTAACCCGGGAAAAGTGATTTCTGCCTTCCAGAATGTAAAAACCTTCAGCACTCTCGAAATTGTTCTTGTATTCTTTATTGTATGGATGGCACGACGTTTTTTTGCCTCAGTTTTTGCAGCCCTGCGGAATATTTTTCACGACCAGCAGAAAAGACGGGCTCTAACCAGTCAGGTTCTTATTTTTGTTTTTGAACTTATTTTTGTATCGATTGTAGTCACCTTTATTTTTGCCTACATGTCAATAAAGACCATCATTACACAGCCTTTTTTCCAGCGCTTTGAGCAGCTCAACTTTATCTACCAGTCTTTCTTAAATGGAAAAGCGCTTTCTTATATTCCGAACGTTCTGTTTTTTATTGTAAGCTGCTTAATCTACAAAATCGGCGCCGGAACAAAACCTAAACTTTTTCTGTGCATTGCAGGCGGTGCAATGTGTACTGGAACTTTCTGGGTATTCAGAACAGTCCTTCACAGCTTTATAAACGTAAGCCGCTACAACCTGATTTACGGCGTTTTAAGCAATGTTATCCTTCTTCTGATGGATATTTTCTTTTTCTTTGTCTTTTTCCTTTTCTTTGCCCAGTATATTTTTACCTGTCAGTTTTTTGATGAACTTCTGCTTGGCGAGCTATATCTTCTTCCCAAAAAAGAAGGCAGCACTTTCATTCAGCGCCTCAAACGCAGTCTTTTTATCCGTCCGGACTTTCTTCTTGCAAACGAGCTGGCCCTGACCTACATGACTTCCGGAGAAAAACTGTATACGGTCGGCGACAGGGACACTTTTGCCTACTACATATTAAAGGGAGCTGTAAAAGTTACCCGCTCTGAATATTCAGAAGAAATGCTCTATCACCGCGGAGATTTTTTCGGGGAACTCAACTGTGTACTTGCAAAAACAAGAACTTCCACTGCAGCGGCAGTAATTGATACCCAGATTGTAAAAATCCGCGGAAAAAACTTCCGATTTTTAGTAAAATCAAACCCGGCAGTTGCCCAGAAAGTTTTAAGCCAGCTGAGCACCTACCTTTCTAAAGTTCACGAAAACAATAATGATAAATAAACACTGGAGAAAAGATATGTCACGTTCAAAAATTGTAGTACTGGATTTCGGTTCACAATACGCACACCTTATAGCAAAAAGATTCCGCGCCTTAGGTTATTATTCAGAAATCGCCCTTCCAGCTACCGATTTAAGCGTTTTCGAAAATGCAAAGGGAATCGTATTTTCAGGAGGTCCAGCCTCTGTTTATGATGAAAAGGTTCCTGACTTTAACGAAAAGATTCTTGACCTTGACCTTCCGATTCTCGGACTCTGCTACGGACATCAGCTCATGGCCCACTCCTACGGCGGAAAAGTAGGCAAGGCAGAAACAGGTGAATTCGGTTTTGCACAGCTTGAATTAAACGATACAGGAAAATCTTCTCCGCTTTTTAAAGGTGTAAGTGCTTCTACCCAGGTCTGGATGAGTCATCAGGACGGAGTTCTTGTTCCCGGAGAAGGCTTTGAAGTAATCGGAAGAACAAAAGACTGTCCTTTTGCAGCCCTCCAGAACCTTTCTAAAAAACGCTTTTCGCTCCAGTGCCACTGCGAAGTAAAGGATACTCCGGAAGGAAACAAAATCTTTAAGAACTTTGCAGATATCTGCGGAATGGAAATAAACTGGGACGAAGACACCGTTTTAAACCATATTCTTGAAACCATAAAGACTGATGCAAAAGACAAAAAAGTCCTTCTCTTTTTAAGCGGCGGAGTTGATTCAACAGTTGCCTTTGCACTTTTAAATAAGGCCTTAGGCCAGGACAGGGTTCTCGGTCTTCATATTGATAACGGCTTTATGCGCAAGAACGAAAGCAAAAACGTTGCAGATGCCTATAAAAAATTCGGCTTTAATAACTTTATTGTTGAAGATGCTTCTGAAAGCTTTCTGAAGGCAATAAAGGGACTTACCGATCCGCAGAAAAAACGCATGGCCGTAGGAGAAAACTTTATTACAGTCCGCGACAGCGTTGTAAAAGCCCAGAACTTAAATGAAGAAGAATGGATGCTTGCCCAGGGAACCCTGTACCCTGATATCATTGAATCAGGCGGAACTAAAAACAGCCACACAATTAAAACTCACCACAACCGTGTAGAAGGAATACAGAAGCTCATTGAAAAGGGACTGATTATTGAACCCCTTAAAGATCTTTATAAGGATGAAGTAAGGGCCATGGGCAAAAAATTAGGCCTTGATGACCAGCTTGTAATGCGCCATCCTTTCCCGGGACCAGGTCTTTCAATCAATGTACTCTGCTCTGACGGAAAACTTTCAGATGAAGACAAAAAAGAACTCGCTGATGCACAGAAAGAACTCGATTCAATTAAATCTGCACATCTTTGCGAACACTGCACAGCCACACTCAAAAAATATGTTCTTCCGGTAAAATCAGTAGGCGTTCAGGGTGACTTCCGTACTTACCGCTTCCCTGCCGTTTTAAGGTTTTCAAAAGATGAAAAAGACGGATTCTGCCACTTCCCTAAACACTGGAAAAAAATCGAAGATGAATCAGGCAACATCACAAATTCGGCAAGGCTGATTAACCGCTGTATAATCGCACTTTACCAGAAACCGGGAATTAAAGACAGCGATTTAAAACTCCAGGAAGGTTACTGTGACCGCCGCCGTCTTGACCAGCTGCGGGAAGTTGACAATATTGTCCTTAAAAACCTTCACGAAAGCGGATGGTATAACAAAATCTTCCAGCATCTTACAATCGACCTGCCGTACGCTTCTTCTGCTGACCACGCAAGTTTTGTTCTGCGCCCTGTCTGCTCAGAAGACGTAATGACAGCACGCTTTGCACAGCTTGACCGGGATTTACTGAATAAAATTGTAAGGGAAATCGCGGAACTTGATTTTGTAGATGCACTCTACTACGATGCAACAAATAAGCCGCCTGCAACCTTTGGGTGGGAGTGATAAAAAAAACACGTCCTGTGTTTTTTTTATCGCACAAATATTCTGTTCACCTTTCGGCAAACAGAATATTTGTGCCTCACTCTTCAGCACATCCCTGTGCTGCATTTACAGTAACAGTTTTGATTCCTGTCCTGTCTGTTCACCTGCGTCCATGCAGGTGTATTTTTTACTGCCAGTGTCGCTGGCGGTTGTATGCCTGAAGGCAGGCCGCGCTTTTATGAACAGTTTTGATCAGTTTTTTATTTCTTTTTGCTTTTTTTTATATCGAATATATTTGCATGAGAACTTATTCTGTAACAGGTAAGAATAAGTATTTTCTTTGGCTTTCCCGGCTCCTCTTTTTCTTTTTTATAAACAAGCAGAAGATCAGGTCTTACATGGCATTCCCGGTAGCCTTTATAATTCCCATGCAGATCATGATCCTTAAATCTTTCCTCCAAAATTTTCCCTGCAAGAAGCGTTTTAATAACCGCATCTGTTTCTGAAGTTTCATCACTGCTAAGCTTTTTATAATCAATTTTGAATGACCGGGTAATGCTTAATTCGTATTTCACTATGCCATTGCCGCCTTAAATTCTTCAAAACTCTTAAAATGTTCCACTTCTCCTTTTTTTTCTTCAAGGATTGCCTTATCAAGTCCATTCATTTCTTCATTTTGCCGGAACTGTACAAAATCGAGGAAGTCGCTTATAAGTTCATAATATGATTCATCTATTGTTTTCAGTTTTTTCTGTAATACTGCTATAGGCATATATACACCTCCTGTACTTTTAAACTACATACATTATCGATTTTTTGCAACTGTTTTCTTAAACATTTGTGTTTTCCGCCAGGAAAATACAAAAGTCGTTCCGGCCGGTGCTTTTTGGGCGGAAGAATGTTCCTTCAAGGAAAGTCCTTTATTCGGGAGTCTGCGGCAGCGACTTGAGCAGTTTTCTAAAGAAAACTACGGAGTTTGAAGGATTATTTATTTTAATTTCCACAGAAAATATTAATAATATCCGCTTCACTCATATCTGAATAAAAGACTTCATTATCAAATTCATTGTTTGCCTTTAAAAATTTTCTACAGATAAAAACCGCTATTTCATAATTACTTTTTGAACCAAAATCTTTTTCAGATCCATTTTCCAATATTTCTATAAAAATATCCCTGGCTTTTTCCGTTTGCCCAAGATAATAAAGACAAACTGCAAATCCTGTCATATGAAACGAGACTTTTTCTTGATTCTTTGCATATCTAGTATATACATTGACACATTGATTAAGGAAATCCTCTTTGGATTGATTACTTCTTTTTTATGTGATGTGGTAATCAACATTTTAAGGTTTAAGAGCCTCTTTTTATATGCCTAAAAGCGAAAATTTCTCGCCGGCATTTTTAGGAAGTTTAACACCGACAACGACACTTCATCTTGTTTAGGAAGTTTATCACCGGCATTGACACTTCTCCTCAAATTCAATAATTTTCTATCTTATACTCTTCTTTTTTATCGGGTCGCTGGTTAAGTCCACACCCAGTTTCTTAAAGATTTTACGGTCTACTTCACTTAACATGCAGGTTGTATGCACCTGACAGCCTTTGAGATTTGGAAGCTGATCCAGGGCCTTTTTGCAGTTATCATCATGAAGAGAAAGCATTGCAAGGGCAACTAAAACTTCATCTGTATGCAGGCGGGGATTGTTTCCCTGAAGATAATTTACCTTCATATTCTGAATCGGCTCAATCATTTCTTTAGGAATAAGCTTAACTTTATGATCAATTCCTGCAAGATGTTTTGTTGCATTTAAAATTAAGGCGGCACAGGTACCTAAAAGATTAGAAGTTTCAGAAGTAATGATTGTACCGTCGCTGAGTTCAATTGCGGCTGCAGGAAGTCCTGATTTATTTCCCCTTTCATTTGCGGCAACAGTTACCTTACGGTCAGCGGTTGTAAGCTTTGCCTGCTGCATTAAAAGAGTAAGCTTGTTTACTTCAGCTTCTTCAGCCTTTCCTTCTGCAAGATTACAGAGGGCTGTATAGTAACGGCGGATAATTTCCTGATTTGACGCTTCCTTGCAGACTTCATCATCTACGATACAGTTACCTGCCATATTTACGCCCATATCTGTAGGCGACTTATATGGATTTTCCCCGTAAATTCCTTTAAAAATAGCATCAAGAACAGGATAGATTTCTATATCCCGGTTGTAATTTACTGTTGTTTCGCCGTAGGCTTCAAGATGCCACGGGTCAATCATATTTACATCGTTAAGGTCAGCAGTTGCAGCCTCATAGGCAATGTTTACCGGATGCTTGAGCGGAATGTTCCAGATAGGAAATGTTTCAAACTTGGCATAGCCTGCCTTTACACCCCGCACATTTTCATTATAAAGCTGGCTTAAGCAGACAGCCATTTTTCCAGAGCCCGGGCCTGGAGCAGTTACGACAACTAAAGGGCGTGAAGTTTCTACATAATCATTTTTTCCGTAACCTTTGTCGCTGTCAATGAGGGCTACGTTGTTAGGATAACCTTCAATTAAATAGTGATAGTAAGATTTTATATTGAGTTTTTTAAGGCGTTTTGCAAAAGCCTTGGCACTTTCCTGACCTGTAAAATGAGTAATAACTACAGAACCGACATAAAGCCCGCGGCTGGTAAACTCGTCGCGCAGACGAAGTACATCCTTGTCGTAAGTGATTCCAAGGTCGCCTCTGATTTTATTTTTTTCGATATCCTGTGCGCTGATTACAATTACAATTTCTGCCACATCAGCAAGCTGCATGAGCATTTTTAATTTTGAATCAGGCTCAAATCCAGGAAGAACGCGGCTGGCATGGTAGTCATCAAAAAGTTTGCCGCCAAATTCAAGATAAAGTTTATCGCCGAAATGCGCGATCCGTTCCTTAATGTGCTGTGACTGTATCCGCAGATACTTTTCATTATCAAATCCGTTTTTCATAACGGTTATTCATTATAGTGCAGATAAAATATTTTTTCTATAAAAAAAATAAGGGGAGAAGTCTCTCCCCTGCGTCACACTTCGTTGTGCCGCACCCCACTCAACGGGGCACATTTTCTCCTACCGCGGCCCCGTAACGCCCCGGTAAACTCTTAAATCATAAAGTGCAGCTTTTATTCACAAAGAACTTTTCTTAAAATCTTAAGACCTTCATCAATTTCTTTCCAGCTGATATTAAGCGGAGGAACAAGGCGTAAGGTATTAGCACCTGCTGTTGAAGTTAAAAGTCCTTCCTTAAGGAGGCGTGTTTCAATTTCTACAGCTTTTGCACCGTTTACAATATCCACACCGGTCATAAGGCCTTTTCCACGGATTTCACCGGTATATTTTGAGCCGAAAGAAGCAATTTCTTTACGGATATATTCACCTTTTTCCTTAACGCTTTCAAGGAATCCGGGTTTTGTAAGTTCACGGAGAACCACAAGTCCTGCAGCACAGGCAAGAGGATTTCCTCCGAAGGTTGACTGATGATCGCCTGCCTTAAACACATCTGCTGCTTTTCCGCGGATTAAAATACCGCCGAAAGGAACTCCGCCTGCAGCCCCCTTTGCAAAAGAAACAACTTCAGGCTCAAAACCAAGCTCATCGCTTGCAAGAAGGCTTCCTGTACGTCCAAAGCCAGTCTGAACTTCATCAGCCATTACAATTGCACCTGCATCGCGCGCAGCTTTTGCGGCAGCCTTTGCCCATTCACTGTCAACAATATTAACTCCGCCTTCTCCCTGAACACATTCAATCAAAAGGGCTGCAGTCGTATCGTCGAAGGCAGTTTTTATTGCTTCCCAGTCGTTAGCCTTAATTGTCTTAAAGCCCTGGACATAAGGAGCAAAGCATTCAGGATGAAACTTTTCCTGTCCCGTTGCAGTTAAAGTTGCAAGAGTGCGTCCATGAAAAGAGCTTTCAAGTGTATAAATTACCTTTCTTTTTTCGCCGCCGTTAAGAAAGCCGTATTTGCGTGCAAGCTTGATTGCCGCTTCATTGCCTTCTGCACCGCTGTTTCCAAAATAACAGCAGTCAAAACCTGTTCTTCCTAAAAGCTCAGTTGCATATTCAATTCCAACATCACTTGTAAAGTAATTGCACACATGAATCTGCTTTTTAGCCTGTTTTGAAACGGCCTTTACAAGGGGCTTAAAATTATGACCGAGACAGTTAACGGCAATTCCTGCCAGAAAATCAATGTATTTTTTTCCATTTATATCATAAACAGTGGAACCTTTTCCTTTTACCATTGTAACGTCAAAAGAACCGTAATTATTAACAACTATTTTTGAACCCATCCGAATCTCCTTATTTTTGCATATTTTACCGGATACAATTATCCGTATCAACCAAAATCCCGTGTAATATTTTTAAGCCATTTACCGCTCCTGTAATGAGCAATTATAAAAGGCATTTTTTCAAATTCATCTAAGAATAAAATTATGTAAACCGCAAGCGGCGGACACTTAAAGACAAAGGCAGTCAGAAGTCCTGCCGGAATCGAAAAGCCCCACATAAAAACACTGTCAATAATAAGTCCGAATCTTGCATCTCCGCCTGCGCGGAAAATTCCTGCAATCAGAACACAGTTTACAGATGCTGCAAAAATACTTGCACCGTTTGAAATCAAAAGAAAGCGCATCAGATAAACTGCATTTTCACTTATTTTTCCTATATGACAGGCAAAAGGAAAAGACAGGGCGATTATAAGACCACCTGCCAGTCCTGCAAGAGAAGTGCTTTTCCACAAACGGGAAGCATCACGTTTTGCTTTTTCAAGATCTCCGCTTCCCATTTCTTTTCCCATGAGGATTGCTCCGCCGTAAGCCATACCAAAACAAAGAACACTGGCCAGGTTCCGCATGACATTTACGACAGAATTTGCAGCAACAATATCTTCTCCTAGATGTCCTAAAATTACAGAATACATTGCAAAGGCAAGGCCCCAGACAAACTCATTGCCGACAGCGGGAATTGAATAATGGAAAAAATCTTTTGTCAGGAGACTGTTTTTTCTGAATAAAACGGAGGGGCGTATTTTTATTTCTTTTATTTTCAGGGCCACAAGGATACAGGCAAAAAGTTCTACCGCACGTGCTGCACTAGTTGCAAGAGCCGCTCCCCTGATTCCAAGAGCCGGAATAAAACCTGCTCCAAAGATAAAAACAGCATTGAGAATTATATTCAGAGAAAGTGCAAGGACTGTAAGAACAGTTACCGTTTTTACCTTCTCAATGCTTTTAAAAACCGCCTGAAAAACCTGGCTTACAGACATAAAAAAATATGCGGGCGCTGCGAAACGAAGATATTTAACGCCCTCTTCTATCATCGCAGTATCTGACGTGAAAAAATGCATCAGAACAGAAGGAAAAAAGAAGGCTGCACAGAAAAACAGAAAGCCGGCAAGACCAGAAACTTTAAATGCAATTCCGGCAAGAGTTTCAATCGAATGTGTATCCTGTCTTCCCCAGTACTGAGCTGTAAGCATTATAAGCCCGCTTGAAAGTCCAATAAAAAAAAGAATCAGTACAAACTGAACCTGTCCTGCAAGAGATGAGGCTGCCAGTGAAGTCTGTCCGACGTAGCTGAGCATAACTACATCAGCCGAATGAACCGCCGCAGAAATCAGATTCTGCAGCGTAATCGGAAGAACAATTCTAAAAAGTGAAGAATAAAAAGTCTTTGATTCTTTATTAAGCATCGGCTGAAAAAAAATAGTATAAAAACTAGTAAATCATTGTTCCGATACCGCGGTCAGAGAACATTTCGATCAAAAGCGAATGAGGAACACGGCCGTCAATGATGTGAGTTCTCGGGACACCGCCTTCCCTGGCCATCATACAGCATTCAATTTTTGGAATCATGCCGCCTGAAATTGTTCCGTCTTCAAAATACTTGTGAACGTCTTCAAGATGAATCCGCTGGATAAGCGATTTAGGGTCATTTACATCGCGGAGAACGCCTGCAACATTTGTGAGCTGGACAAACTTTTCTGCCTTGAGTGCAATTGCAATCTTTGCGGCAGCAGTATCTGCATTGATGTTATAGCGGCTCATATCCCCCTGCTCGCCTAAAGCAACAGTAGAAACTACAGGAATAAAGCCTTCATCAAGAAGTGACTGAATGATTTCAGGATGAACTTCTGTAACTTCACCTACAAAACCAAGGTCAGTACCGTCTTTATCAATTTTTTTTGCGCGGAGAAGTCCTGAGTCTACTCCTGAAAGACCTACCGCTTTTCCGCCTTCCTGTAAAAGAATACCTACAATATCCTTATTAAGTTTACCGGTCAGGACCATCTGAACGATTTCCATTGTCTCGCCGTCAGTATAGCGAAGCCCGTTAATGAACTTGCTTTCTTTTCCGACACGGTCAAGCATGTTGTTGATTTCAGGGCCGCCGCCGTGTACAAGCACGACCTTAACGCCTATCGTACTCAGAAGAACAATATCCTTCATTACGGCAGCTTTTAATTCTTCGTTGAGCATTGCGTTTCCGCCGTATTTTACTACAACAGTCTTTCCTGCCCAGTGACGGAAATACGGAAGAGCCTGCACAAGAACATCAGACCAATGATATGAATCCACGCGCGGGTCAATTTTTTCTCTCATTTCATTTTCAGTATTTTCAGACATTGTTTTCTCCTTAAGGCATGTAAAGCCCGCTTAAGTTCTATAATCTCCGTTGATTTTTACATAGTCATAGGTAAGGTCACAGCCCCACGCAGTACCTTCAGCCTTTCCGTCTTCAAGTTCAACAAGAATATCAACGGCTTCTTCTGTAAGAATCTTTTTTGCTTTTTCTTCATCAAAATTAAGCGGAACTCCGTGATCAAAAACCTTAATTGTCTCTTCTTTTCCGCCGTTTTCTTTTCCGTCCTCAAAGTATCTTTTTGCACCTTCACGGCTTACAAAAGAAACACTTGTCTTTTCAGGAGTAAAGAAATATCCGGAATAGCCCATTGCATCAAGAATGCGTCCCCAGTTTGCGTCAGCACCAAAGAAAGCAGCTTTTACAAGATTTGAACAGATAACAGCCTTTGCAAGTCCGCGGGCATTTTCTACAGTGTCAGCTCCCTTAACGTTACAGGTTACAAGGCGTGTTGCACCTTCACCGTCAGCTGCAATCTTTTTTGCCATCTGTGTGTTGAGGGCATTCAAGGCTGCAAGGAAGGCATCAAAATCTTCACCTTCACTTACAATTTCTTTATTTCCAGCTTTTCCGTTAGCAAGAATCAGAAGCGTATCATTTGTAGAAGTATCACCGTCAATTGAAACACAGTTGTAAGTTCCTGCTACAGAAAGTTTTAAAGCCTTTTCAAGCATAGGCGCAGAAACTGCACAGTCAGTTGTAACAACAGAAAGCATGGTTCCAAGATTAATGTGAATCATTCCGCTTCCCTTTGCCATTGTTCCCATGGTAACTGTTTTTCCGCCAATCTGTGTTTTAAGGGCAACTTCCTTGTATTTTGTGTCAGTTGTCATAATGGCCTGACGGGCCTCAACATTACCAGTCTTACTCAAAAGTGAAACGCTTTTATCAAGCCCGTCTAAGATTTTCTGAACAGGAAGCTGCTGGCCGATTACACCGGTTGAGCATACAAGAACGTCCCCTTTAAGAATTTTAAGGCGCTTAGAAACTTCTTCAGCTTCTTTTTCTGCATTTTTATAGCCTTCTTCTCCGGTACAGGCATTGGCATTTCCTGAGTTCATAATTACAGCCTGTGCCCTGCCGTTTTCAATCTGTTTTTTAGTAAATTTTACGCATTCGGCCTTTACGCGGTTCTGAGTAAAAACACCTGCAGCATTACAGATGCAGTCACTGAAAATAAGGGCTGTATCATAAGTTGTTCTGTTTGCCTTGATTTTATTTAATACACCGCTTGCAATAAAACCTTCTGCCGCAGCAACACCGCCTTCAACAAATGTAAAGTCATTATGCATAAAAACACCTCTTTATGAATAAATATGCAATATTTTATGAATAAATATACATTTTTAGTATATGATAATGCAGAATGAAGTTCAAGCACGCTGTTTCAATTTATCATAATTACCTTTATAATGCAGACATGAACACTAATGATCTGACTTTATTACAAACTGAAATTGATTCTTATCTTGATATTTTTGAAAGAAACCACCCGGTATCAAACGACGGCAGTTACAACAATGATGCCGTAAAAAAAACAATACTTGAAATGACTGCCCTCGCTCTTCCTGACAAAGCTGAAGCAGACGCATTTATTCAATGGATGGAAAGCCATGAGTTTTTTACAGGACCAGCAAGCACTAAATTTCACGCATGCACAGCAGGCGGACTTGCAGCTCACAGTTTAATGGTAACATATCAGAGTCTTCTTTTTGCCCTTCCTCTGTTTCAGAACTTTATCAACACAAAACGAAAAGATGAATACACTTTTAGTGCTTCAGATATCTTTATTGCAGCCGTCTCACACGATTTCTGCAAGGCAGGTTTTTACGCAGTCGAACACAGACGAACTAAAGACTACAACGGAAACTGGACATATGAACCTTATTATAAGGTAAAAGGTGACAACCGGAACTTAGGGCACGGCAACGAATCTGTCCTTCTTCTCTTAGAGAGCCTGCCTGAGTTTATAAAAAAACGCCCGGTCTTAGAAGCTGTAAGCCGCCACATGGGATTTTGTGATTTAAGTGATTCTGAAGGATACAATTATTCTAATTTCCTCCAGAATCCCTTAGTCATGCTGCTTCAGCTTGCAGACCAGACAGCCGCCCAGTGGTGGGACTGCTAGAGCATTTTATAGTCGCATCTATAAAAAGTCTTCTTACCGCTTTTCAAATCAATTTTAAATAAAACTATAACTGTATAACTGGTAAAATTGTCCTGTTGTAAAGTATTTCTGAACTCTTCTACTTGCTTTAATATTTCACTAGAAAAATTCGAGTCAGAATCAAAAGGCTCAGCAACAGTAATTGATTTACCATCATAATGAAAATCGGTTAAATAATATCCCTTATAAATTACTTTACTTGTTTTTGTATTACATACCTGCAAACCACGTAAACCAGGTCCTGTACCGGAATCCTGAAAAACATAAGCACCATCATCTGAGGCAATACTGCCTTTAGATTCACAGGCCCATCCTATATGTGTAATATGAGTTATTTGATTTGTTTCCGGATTATATTTAAATGTTCCGCAGGGGTCACAAAACCAAAATCCCTGTAAATCATCTGACCAGGCAAATGAATATTCTTTCTGCCAGTTAAATTTATTAAGTTCAACATAAGAAATTGCTTTTTTTCCCTGTCTGTCAATCTCCAGTTCCAGACCATTTACTTCATTATTAGAATTATACAATAACTTTACCGGGGTTAGTGTACTTACCTCGATTGATGTATCCATATCTGTAAACGCAGAAAATACCCAGCCATAAGTTCCAGTATAATCATCAGGATAAACAGGGTTAGGAGATGTACTGACTTTTAACCAGTAACCTTTATAACCAAATATATTTATTTTTTTATCAGAGAATCCCTTAATTTCTAAAGTTTGATCTTTTTCTAATTTTTGGATTCTTTTTGAGAAAAATGACTGGTCTGACATGGCATAAGCATAATCAGATGTAACATGAACTCTGGCAAGGGTTCCGTAGAACTTTCTTTCAACAAGTTCCGGACTTTTTCCCTTTGAGTCTGAACCGCAGGAAAAAAACATAAATGAGCATAAAGCAGCGCACAGTGCAAAAAAAGTTTTTTTCATAATTATATCTCCCTTTTATGAAAAGCCTTTACCAAACTTAATTCAATTTTTAATAACAGACTGTTATCTGTCAACAGATTATTTTAAGGGTGATAACAAATTTTTCATAAGTTTACAAAAAAATGAATTATTCAAAATGATATCTCTAAAAACTCCATTACTCACGGGCATGAAACAAAAAAAAACACCTTCCAGGCACTGTTTACCTGAAAGGTGTTTAATAATCACTTACTGACTTCTGCAGCCGTATTCTACAGAGTTTTAAGTGTTCTTTCGATGCGTTCAATACTGCGTTCTTTTCCAAGTACGTGAATTGAACCGATAAGCGGAGGAGAAACGCGGCTGCCTGTAACTGCCATACGGATTGGCATCATAAAGTCACCGAGCTTAATGCCGAGTTCTTCAGCCTTTTCTTTTGCCCAGTTTTCAGCACCTTCGTGATCTGTTTCAAATACCTTAGCAACGAATTCTTTTGCGGCATTTAAAACTTCTTTTGTCTTTTCTGCATCGATTCTCTTTGGAATAATCTGATCAGCAGGAGGTACAGGAGGTTCAAAGAACATAAAGTGAACCATTTCTGCAGCTTCTGTCAGGAACTTAAGGCGTTCCTGAATTAACGGCATAAGCCCCATCAAAGTTTCTTTTACCTGTGCGCTGGTCATATTCATTGACTTATCTACGCAGTAAGGCTCTCCGTCTTCACCAAGGGCAACACCAGAGAATTCAGGACCAACATTTGGTTTTGGCTGAGGATTTTCAGGATTGATTTCCAGAGTTGCATCCCCTGTTCCTGTAATAAACGGAAGAGTCCATTTATAAAGTTCTTCAGTCGAAAGCTGGCGGATATAATTTGCGTTATAGAATTCAAGCTTCTTGTAATCGAATACAGCAGGAGCCTTGTTTAAGTGTTCAAGTTTAAAGAGTTTTCCAAGTTCTTCAAGAGTATAGAATTCTTTTCCCTCTTCATATGAACAGCCTAAAAGTGCAACATAGTTAATGATTGCCTGAGGAAGATAACCGCGGGCACGGAATTCATTCAGTGAAGTTGAACCATGGCGCTTTGAAAGTTTTTTACCGTCAGAACCGTTTACCATAGGAAGATGACAGAACTCAGGATGCTCCCAGCCGAATGATTTATACATCTGAACATGCAGCGGTGTCGAAGGAATCCATTCCTGGGCACGCATTACATGAGAGATTTTCATCATGTGGTCATCAACAATATTTGCAAGATGATAGGTCGGGAATCCGTCTGACTTTAAAAGTACAGGATCAGGAGAAATATCAGCATTCTTCCATACAATATCGCCTAAAATATGGTCATGGAATTTTGTCTCGCCTTCCATCGGAACCTTAAGGCGGATTACATAAGGCACTCTGGCAGCAAGCTTTTCCTTTACTTCTTCTTCTGTAAGGTGACGGCAGTTGCGGTCATAGCCCGGAGCCATTTTATTTTCTGTCTGAATTTTGCGGATGCGTTCAAGACGTTCTGCATCACAGAAACAGTAATATGCTTCACCGTTTTCAAGGAGTTTGTGTGCATATTCCTTATAAAGCTCAAAACGTTCAGACTGAACATAAGGGCCGTAATCTCCGCCCTTTTCACCGCCTTCATCCCATTCAATTCCAAGCCATTCCATTGTATCGTAAAGGTTTTTTACGTATTTTTCGTCATAGCGGGTGCGGTCAGTATCTTCAAGACGAAGGATGAATTTTCCGCCTTTTGATTTTGCATAAAGATAATTGAACAAAGCTGTGCGTACACCACCGATGTGCTGCATGCCTGTTGGAGAAGGAGCGTAACGTACACGAACTTCCTTGATGTTTTCCATAATTATTCTACCTCTGGAAAAAATAAATTGATAAGGGGGACCTGTCAAAAATCCCCTCCGCTGCAATAATGAGCTGTTTTTCAGGTTTAATTTTATCGAAATACGCGCCTTTACTCAATCATAAAAAAATAACAGATTTTCTCTGTCACAGGATATTGAAAAAACGGATTCGTGCCGACAATCAAGAGATGGGACTGTCCTGATTTTTTATCTGAAGGACATTCTCAAAAGCAGTTTACGGAGACTAATTTATGGCTGAAGAAGAAAAAAAGGGTTTATTTGGACACAAAGTATTTTTCCTCTATCCTTCATACTCTTTTCAGACAGATATTCTTCAGCGCCTCAGGACAATGGAATATGAAGTCTACACAATTCAGGACTACCGTCTTGTCCGCAACATCCTTTTTAAAAACCGTAACTCAATTCTCTATGTAAACATGGACCTCATCTTCAATACTGCAACCTGGGTGAACTTTTTATACATGCTTCAGGAACAGGATTCGCTTGCATCAAATAAATTCGGAATCATAACAGAAAAAGCAGATACAAACACAATCAAAAACATTGAACTGCAGGTAAAGCACGAAGCAGGAATTATCCGTCTTGAAAACGATACTGAAGAAAACGTCAGAAACATCGTAAAACAGCTTGATTCCATGGACGCAAAAGGACGCCGTCAGTATGTCCGTGCAAACTGTCTTGATGACAAAATTGCTGAAGTCTTCTGGCTTACAAACAACACAATGTTCAAGCTCAAGATTATCGATATCTCAGCCGCAGGGCTGGCAGTAATCATCCCTGAAAAACAGAAAAATTCTTTTAAGCCGGGACAGCTTCTTCAGAACATCAACCTGATGATAAAGGGAAAACCTATGCCGATTGACGCAAAAATCTATGCGATAAAACCCGGACAGAACTATTTAATCGGCATTCTGATGATTGAATATACCACAGACAAAAATGCAATGAACTTAATCAGGGAATACGTTGCTGAAACTCTGGACAAAAAGATTCAGGCTTCAATTTACGGAATGGACCTGGACAGAAACGTATACACTGTATCAGAAAAGAAATTCAAAGCTTCAGAAAACCAGAAAAAAGCAGAAGAACCGCCTAAGATTACAGAAAGCGAAGCCGAACTAAAAAAAATGTTTGAAAGCTGATATTTTCTCTTTTACTGCGCAACAGAAATCCATCTCATCTTATTGATATTCTTTCCTGCCCTCTCCTTGCTCTGCGCAATGTATTTTCTGTAGGCCTCATGCACCTCACGCGCCGTAACATTCTGAACCTGGGCAGGACGCTTTAAGTAAGAATCGTATTTTCCTGAATACTCAAGAGATGTGATGATATTTGCAGCAACTCCAGTCCCGCTCTGACTTGAACCGAAAAGAGTTGTAATGTATTTATTTTTATACTGGTCTAATTTTTCAGCAATTCCCTTTTCATCCGGGAAAGAGTCTATTGCCTTATAAATCAAAGAATGAATGTTTTCCATGTCGCTGATTTTATAGGCACTTATTGCACCAAGCATCTGTTTTCCGCCTACAACACCGCTACCGATTGAATAAACAGCCCCGGCTTTTTCCCTTACCTGATCAAAGAAAATATCATCAAGATACATGAGCGCAATGGCAAAAGCGACATAATCGCTGTCATAGCGTTCAGGACCGTCAAAAACAGCCATTGAATAGCCTGAAGTTCCTGCCTGCGGATTATGAATAAGAACATCATCCCCGCTTACAGAAATTTTGGAAACCGAAGGAGCAGAATAACTGCCCATTTTTATTGAACCGAACGCTCCCTCAAGTTTTGAAATAAAGTCTTTAAGCATTTCCCCTTCAAAACCTGTAACAGCAACGATTTTTATGCGGGAAGAATCCAGCAGTTTTTTATGATGATTTTTTACATCTTCAAGCGTAATCTTCTTTATTGACTGTTCTGTAATGTCTGTTGAAGAAGCATAGGAAGTTCCGCCGAAAATGCACTTTTCCATTTCAACTCCCAGCTGTCCGCTCGGATCAGAAAGAGTTCGGGTCAGCTCTTCCCCTGCATTTATCATAAACTGATTAAAATCTTCCTCCAGAAAAGAAGGATTAATAAGCGCATCAGTGAATACTGCAAGTACACTGTCGAGGTCTTTTACAAGACACTTTATTCCGGCAACAGAATAATCCCTTCCAGAAGAATTGTTCATTGCAAAGGTAATGTCATACTGCATTTTCTGAATGTCTTCGTAAGAATAATCTTTACTTCCATGGAACATTAAATCAAAAGTAAGGTTTTCAAGCCCGCTTTTCTCCGGCGGTAAAAGAGGAGTTCCGCCTTCAAAAACAACGCGAAGCACTGCAATCTGTGCACTCCTTGATTTTTTTACAATGACAGGAATTGAATTGCTGAGGGTAAAAGTTGAAAAATCAGCGAGGTTTTCCTGATAAAAAGCGTCGTTTTCAGGCTTTGGAGAAGAAGCGCATGAAAAAACAAAGCACAGCACAAAAAGAAAGAATAGACGGCTGAACAGTTTTAATACTTTTTTATTATTTATCATACAGAACTCCAGTATCTTTTTTTATTTCCACCAGTTTGCATTGCGCTCAGAAAGTTCTTTCCATCCGCTTTTTACAAACTCCGCTTTATGACTTTCATAATAAGACGGGCTTACAAACAGCACTGCAAGACCGTTTTTATTTTTCAGGTATTTATCGACAAAAGTACGGACATCATCTTCACTGACGGCTGCAATGTTTTTTTCATAATCAAGGGCGTAATCAGCACCGCTTGAGGCCCACTCTGCAGAAAAACCTTTCAAAAAACCTTCAGCAGTTTCAAGTGAATAAGTCCTGCTGTCTTCAAGTTTCGCATTCACCTTGTTTATATTTTCAAGGTCATAGCCGTTTCCTTTTTTTAACATGTCTTCAACGGCCTGGTTTTTCCAGTAATCAAGAAGCTTTAATGCGCGCTCAGAAGGACTTAATTTATCATCATTCATAAAAGCTGCAGAAAAACTTATCATTCCGCTGGCACGCATTGTAGTATAACCGCCGCCGGTATAATCTGCATCCGGGATATTAAGTTCACTGTCTGAAACTGCTTTTTTTATAAAGGCACATTCAGGATTTGAAAGAAGGCTTGACCATACGTCAGCAGCAAAAGTGTCTTTTTCATCTGTCTGTGCATCAGGTCCCCTGAAATAATAAACCAGCTGGCTTATCTGTCCGGAATTTCTCGGGTCAGGGAATACGATTTTTTTTGTAAGGCCGAAAGGACTTTTTGAAGGAACTTTTACTTCTGGAACCTTTTTTGAAGCCTCAGTATTTTCCCAGCTGCCATAGATTTCTTTTACAAGAGAAAAAACTTCTTCATGATTGACTGCTCCGCCTACAAAAAGGCCGGCATTTGAAGGAACATAATATTCTTCCTGAATCTTTTTTAACTGCTCAACTGACGCATTCTTTACAGTCTCAGGATTTCCTGACGGGTCCATCTTCCACGGACTTTCTGCAAAAAGGTTCTTAAAAACGCCCTGCCCGAAAATTCTTCCCGGTTCACTCATTCCCCCTTCAATTTCTGACAGAACTACAGATTTTTCGTTCTCAAGTTCTTTTTCGTCCATTAAAGGAGTTCTGACTGCATAAGACCAGTATTCAAGTCCTTCCCTGATAAGTTTAGAAGGAATGGTAAAATAATAATTTACGCGGTCAATTCCCGTAGTCCCGTTCCAGGAAGAAATACCCATTTTATTTAAGGCTTCATATGCTTCAGCCTGATTTTTATATTTTGCATTTCCCTTGAACATCATGTGTTCATAGAGGTGAAAAAGTCCTGCATTTTCAGGAGTCTGTGTTACGGCTCCTGCACGGACGGCAATTTCAATATAGGCAAGCGGAGCAGAATCATTTTCCATAACGAAAAGTTCAAGTCCGTTATCAAGACGGTAACGGTAAAGTCCTGCAATCTTTGTTTCTTCTGAAAAACAGCTGAATGCTGCTGCAAAAATTAAAACAATCAGGAAAATACTCTTAAACTTTCTTTTCACGGTTTTCTCCTCCGCCTGCACCTGAATAAAAGTTTTACTGGTTTAACGCACTGACAACGGCAGCAATACCTGCCCTTCCGACGTTACTTGACTTTCCGACACCCCAGAACTGCTTTCCGTCCTTTTCAGTAATCTGAACATAGGCAATGGCGTAAGTGTCAGAACCTTCACCTACAGAATGCTCATTGAAAGAAGTAATGTTGAACTCAGGAACAGAGGTCTGCTTTAAGGCAGCAACAAAGGCATCAAGAGGACCGTTTCCTTTTGCACCAATTGAAATCTGCTCTCCATTGTATTTTATTACGCCGCGCACAGAAACAACTTCTTCAGCGCCCTCAGTTCCGACCATTGTTGTTGCAAGGTCAAGAATTTCAAGGCGCTTTCTGTTATTAAGCCACTGTTCTTCAAAAAGGTTACGGATTTCTTCAGGCTGGAGTTCTCTCTGTGCCTTATCACTTTCTTCCTTAATAAGGTTTCCGATTGAAGGCTGCATTGCCTTAGGAATTGAGTAACCGAAGTTATGTTCAAGAATAAAGCTTGCACCGCCCTTTCCTGACTGAGAATTAATTCTGATGATTCCTTCATATTTACGGCCGATGTCTTTAGGGTCAATAAGAAGATAAGGAACATCCCACACAGCGTCTGCACTCTGTTTTGCGCGTGCAGCAAGACCTTTTGCAATTGCATCCTGATGACCGCCAGAAAGCGCTGTATAGGCAAGGCCGCCTGCATAAGGAGTTCTCGGAGGAATATCCATTTTTGTATATTCCTGATAAGAATCTGCAATTTCAGGAAGGTCAGAAAAATCAAGTTCAGGATCAATACCTTCTGCAAACATATTGAGGGCTACAGTAACGATATCGAGGTTTCCTGTGCGCTCACCGTTTCCAAAAAGACAGCCTTCAACCCTGTCAGCGCCCGCCATAAGTGCAAGTTCACATTCTGCAACGCCTGTTCCGCGGTCATTGTGGCAGTGGGTCGAAATAACTACGTTTTCACGGTCAGAAATGTGCTCCGCAAAGTATTCGATTGAATCTGCATAAACATTTGCAGTGTAGCATTCGACAGTTGTAGGAAGGTTAAAGATAATTTTATTTTCCGGAGAAGTTCCCCATTCAGCCTTTACTGCTTCACAGATTTCAATTGCATAATCAAGCTCAGTCATTGAAAAACTTTCAGGTGAATATTCAAGACGGATTTTTTTGCGTTCATCTTCAGGAAGGTCTTTCATGCATTCTTTGATGCACTTTACGCCGTCAACAGCGATTTTGATGATTTCTTCCTTTGTTTTATTGAAAGTGTATTTTCTCTGCGCAGGAGAAGTTGAATTATAAATATGAAAAATTACATTAGGAGCGCCTTTAATTGCTTCCATAGTGCGGCGGATTAAATGCTCACGGGCCTGACACAGTACCTGAATTGAAACATCATCAGGAATATGATTTTCTTCGATCAGGCGGCGGCAGAATTCAAACTCCGTATCGCTTGCCGACGGAAAACAGATTTCTATTTCCTTAAAACCGATTTTTACAAGAAGATCAAAGTAAGCAAGCTTTGTTTCAACTCCCATAGGATCAATTAAAGCCTGGTTTCCGTCACGAAGGTCTACGGAACACCATACCGGAGCCTTTGTAATGCGGTTGTCCGGCCATTTTCTGTTCGCAGGTGCCGGCTGAATCACCGGTCTGTACTTTGATGCATTCATTTTATACTCCTTATAAACTCCGCGTTAGCGGTCGTGCACGGATGCACGATATCGCAGTTTTGCCAAAGGCAAAATTTGCACATTAAAAAAGTACATGGAGGTACTTTTTTAATATATACTCCTTATAAACTCCAGACGCGGCAAACAAGAACGTCAGGCTCTTTTAAACGGTGTGCACGCGCGAAAAAAAAGACCTGACGCCTAAAAGCACCAGGTCTGTAATTTACTGATTAAATTTTACAACACTACCCGATAGACTTTAGGCTTCAAAATGAGAAGATTCTAGAAGTAGAAGTAAAGTGCTGTATTTCATGTCTTTATTATGTAACTTTGCATTAAAAAGTTCAAGCACACTAAATATTAAACAGATGCTTCAGTGCACGGTTAAAGTTTTCAGTCCGGGGCTTCATTTCTGAAAGGAACTCATTATCGTCAATGGTGCCTAAAACTGCTGACATTTCTTCTTCATTGCGGAAAGTGATTTTTCTGAATTCATCAACATAATCTTTTTCCCTTGAAGAACGCGCTTCTCCCAGCATCTCATTGCTTACAAGAGTTACATCATCAATAATGTCATCAAAAATCTCCCTTGTAAAATCCCTGACTTTTCTTGAGTAAAGAAGTTCAAGAAGGTAAACTGCATAATTTGTTTTATAAAGCAGGTAATTTTCCTGGCAGCTGTCGTAAAACTCATGTACCTGCTGCCAGTTTTCAATCTGATGAGTCTTAATTTTAGCAAACAGTTCTTCAAGCTTTAACTCAGGAAGAACCTGACCGCCCGCATTTGTCCACTGAGTATAAAGAGGAATCTGTTTAACGATTATCTTTAATTCCTCGGCCGTAATCTGTGTATTGAATTTCTGACAGTATTCAATGAGTACTGAACAGGCAAAATATTTTACGATTTTGCGGTAAGTTTTATAGGCACGGACAGGCTTATGAATCTCTGCCCCGTATTTCTTCTGTCCTTCCATATCGCACAGTGCAAATTCTGCATCAGGATTCTGGTGAAGATAATCTTTTGCCGCCTGATAAAGCTGTTCAGGATTTTCAGCGGAAACTGCCCTCTCCCAGCCTTTTTTAACAAGATAACCACCAGTAAGTTCAATTATTCTGCTCAAGGCTTCAACGACTTCCTGAATTGAATCAGGCGCAAGAGGATCTGTTTCAATGTGCTGAACTTTTACCGCCCTTTTGTCGCGCTTTAAGAACTTTGACTTATTCCGTGTGATTGCATACATGTTGTATAAAAACCAGTATGCAGGAATAATCGTAACGCACTTCTGGTCACCGTTTGAGGCAACAAGAGAAAAAGGATACTTAATGTTAAGTTCATGCTGGTAACTGCCCTTTGAAACGAGAGTAAAGCAGGCAAAGCGTGAGTTATGCTTAAAGTCAGAACACAGCCCCGGCCAGAAACCCCGGCCGGCAAGCATTTCACCGTCAGGCGAACGGCTGTTGTGGTTTGAACCGATAGTAGCCCCGGAAGCAATGTTTGACTGTCCGCAGAGCGTTGAGGCAATAAGAAATGACGAATTGTGGTGCTGCTCATGGAACGGGAAAACAAGGTTATTGAGCATTTCACAGCAGCTCACTGTAGAATTATCGCCTAAAACAGAGTTTAAAAGCCGCGCACCATATTTAAGCTGGCAGTTTCTTCCGATTACAAAACGTACTGCCACCGCCTGATAAAAGACCCTCGAACCGTAGCCTAAAATACCGTTTACAAGTTCAACGCCCTCCCCAATCTGACTCGGCTCATCTTCACTTGAAAGAACAGTAATATTTTTTAACTTGAAGGCGCCTTTAATATATGCGTGCGCTCCGATTTTCACATCTTTTAAGAGAGTTGTATTTTTGATTACGGCGTCGTGCTCAACAATACCGTAAGTATTAAGTTCTTTTGACTGTCCCCATTCAGTGAGTTCAATAAAGCGCCTCTGTAAAACTGCATCTTCCCTGTAACGGCTCCAGATATAAGCGTCTGCAGGAATCATATCTTCAAAGGGAAGAACAGCACGCCTGTCATTTTCATTTCCTACGCCAACCCAGACGCGGTTAGATTCAGGCTCGCCGTCTTTTAAAAGTCCGTTTCCGAATTTTGAGTGATTTGTACAGCTCATCTCCTGAATGTTAAAAAGCATTGAGCGCGAACCGATTCTGTAATTTGAAAGATAAGCTGCATTGTGAACCGCTGCATCATCTTCAACAGCAACATTTTCAAGATAGGAGTGATAAAGCCCTGCATCTAAAACAAGGTCGTGGAACTTAAGCTCCGCATTTACAAGCCGTCCAATAACAAGAAATCCGCGTATCTGACAGCGGCGGATAAGCTGAGGGTCAAACTCCCCTTCTTTTGCACTTACATAGACATTCTGCCAGGAAGAATCTTCATTTGTGTTGAAATTATTTTTAAGAATTTCAATTTCCTGTGAAGTTAAATGACGCTTGTCTTTTATTAATTCCTCAGGAACAGCAGTTCCTGTTTTTTTATTTTTTAAAGTTACAGCCGGCACTGAAAGACTCCGTAATTATTTAGGAAAACTCTAAAAAGCCGCCGCAGCGGATTTTTTTTAAAGATGTCCTTTATTCTTTCAATAATATAACAATTCATATAAAAAGTCTTGTATTTTTATTCAGCCCGGCAGTGTCCAGCTGTTCGGGTGCTTTTAATTATCCTTTTTTTTCATTTATAATCTGTTATATGAAAAAACTTTTTTCTATTTTTCTTGCGCTTTTAAGCCTTAACTTCTCATTTGCCTTTACAAAAGACGATTTACGCATTTTTACACTCGAAAACGGTTTTACGCTTTATTTTTTACAGGATGCAACCACCGCCACAGTCCGTGCCGAACTCAACATTAAGGCAGGAACTGTAAACCAGAGTCCTGACAATGCAGGTTACTTTGCAGTTTACGCAGGACTTTCAGGACTTGAACTGACCCCTGACTGCGTAAAAACAGAAAAAACTGCTTCCCCGTCCCAGCTTCACAAAATTCTTGAAGAATTTGCTTCTTACCTTGAAGAAAAAAGTTTTACTGACAGCCAGATAAAAACTCAGATGAAAATTACAGGAGAACAGCTTTCTTCCGTTTACCTTGAAAGAACAGGCTTTATCAATGCGGCCATAGACTGCCGTGTTTTTGAAAGTGAGCCCTGGAAACAGGAAAGCGGAATTAATCCTTCCGTGTTCAATTCAAAATCAACTGCACAGATAAGGACTGTCTTAAACGAAATTAAGAACATTTATTACACCCCGGACAAAGCCACCCTTTATCTGTCAGGTAATCTTACCGAAGGAACTGCCCTGGCCCTCACAAAAAAATATTTTTCTCATTTCAAAAAGGGTACATCTTTATCTTCCGCACAGAATAATTATTCACTTGAAAGCAATTCTTCATCTGAAAGAAAAATAAAAAAGTATGTAATCACCGATGATGAACTGTCTTCTGACCTTTCACAGATTGTAATACAGTACACGGATTTATCTCAGGACGAAACAGACCTCATTTCCCAGATTTTTAATCAAAGCTCTTCCCAATTCAAAAGACTCCTCCTTAAGCAGAAAAACCTTGCAATCAGGGCAGCAGATTACATCGACGCATCTTCTGCACAGCAGAGTAATTCAAGCAGACTCATCATCCAGGCAATTTTAGAGAAAAGCCGCGTAAGTCCTGCAGTTCAGGGAGATTTATTTTTACAGATGGCAGGTGAAAAAAACAGAATCACATCGTCTGAAATTACTTCTGTCCTTAAATCAGTCAATTCAAATTTTACGATTGTTACTGACAACTCAACACTTCTGATGAAAAACCTTGCTGTCTTTAATCAGACAAACAAAGAAAGTGAAGAAAACCTTTTCAATAAAAATGAACGCCTTTCACTTCTGGATGATAATACCTTAAACCTCAAATACGAAAACGCTTCTCCCTTTGTTTTTCTTCTCTGCAGTACGGCAAATTTTACAAAATACGCAAAAGAATTTTCAAAGGGCGGGTGGCAGAGAATCACTTCAAAAAACGGCGCCTGGTATAAACTTTCCAGATACAGCAGTGTACTTGCAAAAAAGCACTCTGAAGTTCCGGACACCTCACAGACAGACCTTATGATAAGCGCCCAGAGATTTATTGAAGAAAACAAGGCCCAGTTTTCATTTTTCACCCTCAAAAACTCAATTCCTGTAACAGTCAAACACCAGACAGGTGCAAAAACAGCCTCAATCGCGCTCGCAATAGAAGGCGGAGAACTTTTATTTGCTCAGGATTTTCCGGGGCTTTCTTCAATCTTAATCAATTCACTCGCTTCAAAAATCCAGTGGCAGCTTGATTCGCTTTACGCACAGGGACTTTTTTCTTCTTCTCCTTCAGTGTCTGCCTGGACAGGAAACGAATATTCCCTTCTGACCATAAACTGTTCAGCAGCAGATACAGCTTTATGCCTTAAAACTGCTTCAGAGTGCATCATCTTCGGAGACATCGCCCCTACTCTTGCAGACGGAATATCTTATGACCTCCGCTCCCAGTGGAAAATAAAAACAGGAGCTCCTGACTTTCAGCTTTTATGCGAAGCCGTAAGGACAATTTACGACAAACCTTTTTCAAATCTTTATCAGGATGCAAGGGATAAACCTGTCTTGATGGACTTTACTGATATTGCACAGGCCTATCCGCTCATTCTTGATTCAGGCCGCTTTTCTTTAGTGATTACAGGCGGAATCGAAAAAAATGACGGACTGATACAGACACTTGAAAATACCTTCGGCATTCTTTCAAGCATCAGATCTGCCGGCTCAATAAACACAAAAGTCCAGAAATTAAAGCTCCCTGCAAAATCAAAAAAAGTCCAGCTTCGCCACCTTTTCTTTACTGATATAAGCGCAGATAAAGCAGGTCCGCGCCCCCTTGTTTTAATCCCGACTACAGATTTTTCAGACCCGCTGCTCTACCTGCTTGAAGGACCTGACATTTCTTCTCCTGACTGTGCCCTTTTCAATGCACTTTTATACCTTACAGGAGAGCGGCTTGAGAAAAAAATCAGCGCTGAACAGACAGTAAAAATCACACCGCCTGACAATGAACTTCCTTACGCTCAGATTACCGTAACAAAAATAAAACACACAAATGAAACAGACAGCCTTTATGCACAGACTGTAAACGAAATTACACTTGAACTTGAAGAACTCATAAATAAAGATACTGCAGGTGTAAAGGAACTTGAAAAAGAAGAACTGCTTAAAGAACTTGAAAACCTCTGGGTCACAAGAGAACTTGAAAAAACTTCATCGGCTGAAGGTACAGCCTTTTTAATCCAGAAAGGAGCAGCCAGGAACAATGCCTGCCTGTATCTTGACCAGTATCAGGCTATCAGCAGGGCAAACGCAGAAGACTATTATCTAATCTACAAGTCTTATTTCAGCCAGACTCCGTCTTTCAGACTGTACTCGGCAGATTCAAAAAAATAGTCTTTTTACAAAAAGCTTTTTTACCGGGCCGTAAAAATATCCGAAGGTGTTACAACCGAATCTAAAACAAAATCTGTCTCTTCAAAAGGAACTTCCTCCTGCAGCTGTTCTTCAAAACAGATACCTGCGGTAAAAAGAGAGCATTCTGTTTTTTTTATCTGAGGAATATAGCGGTCATAAAAACCTTTCCCCTTGCCAAGCCTCCGCCCTTTTCTGTCAAATGCAAGTCCCGGAACTATCATAAGGATTTTTTTATCTTTAAGACTTTTGTTTAATTCCAGTTTCTTAAGGTCTTTTCCCGGTTCCAGAATACCAAAAGCCCCTTTTTCAAGCTGAGACTCAAGAGGAACTGTTTCTTCTAAAAAATAAAAATCCATCTGAAAAGTTCCGCTTAAAACACGGGGAACACAAACCTTTTTACCAGACTTCCAGGCAGAAAAAATAAGCGGAAAAACTTCTGTTTCTGTCCCCAGAGGAATAAAAGAAAGGACAATTTCAGATTCCTTAAAAAAGGGAGCATCTTCAATCTTTTTAACAGCTTTTTCTGAAAACTGCAGACGAATCTTTTCATCACTATATTTTTCTTTGAGGAGGGAACGGATTTTAAAGCGGAGATTTTTTTTACTTTCTGAAATTGTCATGGAGAGAATTATAGCATAAAATCTTCTTATGGAAATTGAAATAATTTTAGCAGTAACAGGCGCAGTTCTTCTTCTTGCAGGGCTTGCAGGCTGCGTGATTCCAGTTCTTCCCGGAGTTCCACTTGCCTGGGCAGGACTTTTTGCAGCCCACTTCAGTCAGTACATACAGATTTCTGTTCCTGCGCTGATTGTAACCGGTATTTTTACTGTCATAATCACAGTGCTTGATTTTGTACTTCAGCCCGCCCTTACAAAAAAATGGGGAGGAAGTAAAAATGCTGTAATGGGTGCAACAATCGGTTTAATTGCAGCCTTATTCTTAGGGCCGCTCTTTATTCTGATCGCGCCTTTTATCGGAGCCTTTGTGGGAGAGATGATTACGGATTCAAGCGATACAGGAAAAGCACTTCACGCCGCTTTCGGCTCTTTTATCGGCTTTCTTTTAGGCACAGGACTCAAAATGATCTGCGTAATTGCTTTCATCTGGGTTTACATTTTTAACCTTGTAAAAGCAGCTTAACAAGTCACTCAGAAAGGCTGCAAATTACACTATTTATAAAATAATCAGAAAAACAGTCCTCTTTGTGTTGACACAATTTTTGATTTTTTATAATATAATCTCACGTTCGCTAAGCGAATATGGTTCCTTAGCTCAGTCGGTAGAGCAACGGACTGTTAATCCGTGTGTCGCTGGTTCAAGCCCAGCAGGAGCCGGAAGCCTGGTACTTAAAAAAGTATCGGGCTTTTTTTTATTTAAAAACTGATACATGACCCGGCAATCTTCTCATAAAATCTAAACGGACAATAAAAAAATGAATAGAATTACTGCACTTTTAAAAAAAGAACTTATGCTTTCAGTTTCTCTTGCGGCTGCCTGTGCATCCCTTTTTATCACTCCGCCGTCAAAAGAACTTTTCAGCTCAATTGACTGGAAAACCCTGTCCGTACTTTTCATGCTGCTTACAGTGCTTGAAGGCTTTAAGCAGGAAAAAATCTTTAATCCCCTCCTGCGCCGTTCAGGTAAACTTTCAAAGATAAAGACCCTCACCCTCTTTTTTGTTTACGGTGTTTTCTTTACCTCAATGTTTGTTACAAATGACGTCAGCCTTATTATTTTTGTTCCACTTACAATCATTCTCTTTAAGGCAGGAAACAAAGAACACTATATTCTTCCGGTATTAACCTTTGAAAACATCGCTGCAATCCGCGGTTCACTTTTAACTCCGTTCGGAAGTCCGCAGAATCTTTTTTTATTCAGTCAAAGCGGAATAGAAGTTACAGCTTTCTTTAAGATGATGCTCCCGCTGTCAGTTTTCAGTTTTGCCCTTTTATATCTTTTTATTTCTTTTTTATACCGCAAAGACAAAGGTGAGCAGATTAATGTGGACCAGGATGCCTTTTATGAAGAATGGGAGAAAGAAAGGCGCATAAAACGAATTCTATATGTTTTCCTCTTTGCACTTATAATCTGCACTATTGTAACAAGAACTAAACTCTGGCCTTACGTAACACTCTTTACAGCCCTGATGCTTTTAATTTTTGACAGGAAGATTCTTGTAAAGACTGATTTTGTCCTTCTTTTAACCTTTTTATGTTTCTTTATTTTTTCTTCTTCAATCTGCAGAAACCCTGGAATTGCACAGTTTCTCTCAAAAGCCGTTACGGGACATGAATACATCTGGTCGATTCTTTTAAGCCAGATAATCTCAAATGTACCTGCTTCGATAGTTCTCTGGCCCTTTACGGGAGAAAACGGTCTGCGCGCCCTTATATACGGTCTTGACAGTGCAGGACTCTGCTCAATTATAGGAAGCCTTGCTTCTGTAATAAACTTAAGGATTTATGTAAAAGAATACCCCGGAAAAACTTTTGCTTTTATAAAAACCTTCACGTGGATAAGCCTTATTTTCTTTGCAATAGTAGTTTTACCGCAGCTCTTACTTATAAAAGTCTTGGCTTAACCTTATAGAAACCGCCCTGGCAGTATTCCATGCGTACTTAAGCCCTGCATTAAATAAAAGCGGAAAAAGTACTGCATACATTTTTAAACTGTTTTTTCCGCCGCGGGCAGTCCACGCCCTTTTTAATTCTCCCCAGATTTTAAAAACGGCTGGAATAAACAGAATAAACATTGAAATCACAAGAGAAAACTGTGCCTCTTTTTTTACAGGAAGAATCTTTCTGACTGCAAGTTCAATCTGTTCAATTCCCTTTCTAAGCTCTAAACCGGTCGAAGTTTTAAACATCAAGGCAGCGCTCTGATTACAGGCAAAAAACTTTAATACAGTCGAAAAAGTATTTTCATTTAAAAATGAAGCTTTTAACGCCCCCGCTGCCGCCGGAAAAAAATCAATAGTTTTTAAATTCAAATACGTAAAAGAAATAACATCTACAAGATACATAAAGACTGCATAGATAATTACGGGCGTTAAATCACAGAACTGTTCCCTCAAAGAAAACTTGAGGACAAAAAAAAGAACAGCCTGTACAGATACAGCACACAGGGCAAATCTCCAGTTAATTGAAAAAACTGCAATATTAAAGAGAGGAATAAATAAAACTTTTATCCAGGCAGGCATCTTATGAAAAACACTGTTCCCTGCCTTATATGAAAACGCAGTCACCTGAGTCATTTTTCTGCCCTCTTTTTACCAGACGAGCTGATCTTTAGAAGTATAAGATACAAGGGGATTTCTTATGTTCCACTGTTCAAGATTCTGTTTTAAGCCGTCTTCTGCACTTCCATCAAAAACTTTTTCCCCGCGGAACAAAACAATAAACCTGTCAGCAAGGGCAAGGCATTTTTCAAGCTCATGTGTCAGGATAATTACTGTTTTTTTATCGTCATGGAGTTTTTTTATAAGAGAGTTCACCTGTTTTACTCCACCGTAATCCAGGTTTGCATAAGGTTCATCAAAAATAATAACCGGGAGATCCATTGCAAGCATGCAGGCAGCAGCAAGCCTTCGTTTTTCTCCGCCTGACAAAAAACGTGCAGGATAATCAGCTTTCAGAGTAAGCCCCGTCTGCTCAAGTACATCCTGTGTAATTTTTTTTATTTCTTCACGGCTCTTTTTCTGATTTGAAGGTCCAAAGCCTATGTCTTCGCGTGGAGTTTCTCCTAAAATCTGTGTGTCAGCTTCCTGAAACACAAGACCTGCTTTAGCAAAACATTTAACGCTGCCTGAGTCAGCATTTTCAAGGCCTGCAATAATATTCATTAAAACACTTTTGCCGGAACCGTTTTCTCCGCCTATTACCGTAACAGAGCCTTCTTCTATCTCCATGCTGACATTTTTAAGCGCCTTTTTTACGCCGGAAGAAGTAACGTAATTTTTGCAGACATTATTGATTTCAATTTTTTTCACTTTCTTTAATTCTCACTTTCTTCCGCAGCCGGTTCAATTTTCTGCTCATAAAGATAAAGCGCTGAGTGCGGACGAAGTTTTACTGCAATCAGAACGGCAAAAACACCTTTAATAAAATCAACCAAAATAAAAGGAGCAAAAAAAGCAGTATAGAAAAGTTTTAAGGCCCCGCTTACACCAAGTTCTTTTCCCTTAAATGCAATAACATAAAAGATTTCTGGGACATACAAAAATAAAAGTCCGCCGAACACTGCTGTACAAAGCCTGACCAGATATTTTACAGTCAGTTTTTTTTCATAGACTGAAGGAATTCCGCTTACAATACCTGAAAACAAAGCCCCTAAAACCCAGCCGATTCTAAAACCGCCGGTAATATTCATAAGGACCTGGAAGCCGCCCTGCCCGCCTGAAAAAACAGGAAGCCCGATAACTCCGGCAGCAAAGAAAAGCGCAGTAGGAGAAGCACCCCGTATTCCACCGAGAAGCACGGCTGTAAGAATACAAAGCGCATTCTGAACGACAATTCCGCTCACAATCCCAGGAACAGGAATCCTGAAAAAACTTGAAGCGCATATTATAGCGGCAAAAAAAGCAGTTACTGCAGAACGAAGAACCTTTTTATTCATTTTTAATTGTAAACCTCATTTTATTATTTATGGTTTACAATTTTAATATTTCGGAAAAAAAAGTCAACAACAAAAAACTATCTTCTGCTCCGTCTCTGAGTGATTAAGAAAATCCTTACGAAGGAAGCAACTGCAGAAAGGGCACTTGCGACATAGGTCATCGCTGCAGCCCAGAGAACGCTTTTCGCTCCTTCCATCTCATTTCTGTCAGAAAAAACACCTGCTCCTTTTAAAATTTTTAAAGCACGGCGGCTTGCATCAAATTCAACCGGAAGTGTAATCAGATAAAAAAGTACACTGCCTGCAAACAGCAGAAGCCCGATATTGATTATAAGCTGGCTTAAAGATGAATACTGAGCGTTCTGTGCATAAAGAGAATAGCCCGCCCCGCCGACTGCCATAAGAGGACCAAGCCTTGAGCCGAGGTTTGCAACCGGAACAAGAGAACGTCTGAGATTTAAGGGAATGTATCCTGTATGATGCTGGATTGCATGTCCTGTTTCGTGTGCGGCAACTCCAACAGCGGCAACAGAAGAAGAAGCATAGGTTGCATCACTTAAACTTAAAACCTTATTAACAGGATTATAATTATCTGTCAGGAAACCTTTTATATGCGCAATTTTTACGTCTGTAATTCCGTTTGCGCGAAGAAGAATTGCAGCGGCCTGTGCACCAGTAACACCTTTTTTTACCGCAACCTTATTGAATTTTGAAAAGCGCGATTTTACGGCAGACTGAGCCCACAGGCTCAAAAGAAGGGCCGGAATAAAAAAAACAAGGTAAGTTAAATCAAGTCCGTTATAATACATACTGTTATCCTGTAAAAAGACTGACTAAAAAAATATATGTGATTACGTTACAATAAAAAAAAGCTGCTTTCTTATGAAAACAGCCTTACAGGTTATTTAGCGAGAGATTTAATAAGATCGTGATTTTCACGGATTCTTTTATTATTCTTTTTGCTGTTGGCTCTGATAGTTTTGTTCCAGCGGAGCGGTCTGATTCTTCTTGCAAGTCTTGGCATTTCACACCTCGTTAAAAAATTTTATGTGCCATTATATCAGAAATAATAATATAAAGACAAGTATTTAAAATCAGTACATTCCAAGCACGCGCGATATCTGCGGCCTGATTTTTATAAACTCTTCAACAAGCACAGGATCAAAATGAGTTCCGCTCTCTTTAAGAATGGTTTCGTAAGCTTCATCAACAGGCATTGCTTTTTTATAGCAGCGTTCATAAACAAGTGCGTCGAACACGTCCGCTATTGCCATGATTCTTGCACACAGAGGAATCTGCTGCTCTTTTAAGCCCATCGGATAACCTTTTCCGTTCCAGTATTCATGATGATACTGAGCCATCTCAGCGGCTATTTTTACATATTCTTCCGAATCATCCTCTACAAGAACTTCGCGTACAATACGGGCGCCTTCTTTTGCATGGATTTTCATTCTGTCATATTCATAAATGCTTAAGCGCCCCGGCTTTTTTAAAATCGTATCTGAAACGACAATTTTTCCGATATCATGCATCGGAGCTGCCATAACCATGTATTCAATATATTTATCAGTCAGAACGTCTTTATAATAGCCGTCCTTCTGAGTCTGTCTGGCAAGTTCTTCAACAAACATCGAAGTCCGTTTTGCATGCTGACCGGTTTCCATGTCACGGTTTTCTACGAGATTCGAAAGGGCAACAATTGTCTGTTCCTGGATTTTAATCAGCTTCTGGTCACGTTCTTTTATAAGTTTTTCAGTTTCTTCATAATGCTTTTCAAGTTCAAGAAAAGAATTAATAAATATAAGAAGGATACTTACTGTCATTCCAAGATTTACAAGACTCAGGCCGTAAAACCAGAGAACCTGCATCAGCTGTGTAATAAAAGGGAAAAATATAAAAGACAGGAATGCAATATAGACACGTTTTGCAAACTGCTTACGGTAATGAAGAAGTACTAAAAATACATTAAAAAATTCCAGTGCTATCAGAACGGTAGAAAGAAAATTAAACCTTCCCCTGGTGTAATAATTATCGGGAGTTATCTGATAAAAGAAATTCTGAAAAATTGAAACAATTGAACAAAGTTCAAAAACACAGCCTGTAAATATGCAGAAAAAAAGATAAAAACAGCTTATACGGCAGGGCCTGATATATTCTTCGATGTAGCGGATGATGTAATAAAAAATAAACGGGACAACAGCAAAAAATGTAAATGTAAGTATATGAAGGGCAGGAACTTTCCAGGCAGGTTCTTTTCCCTCAAAAAGCCAGTTTGACAGGTCCGAAATGTTAAAAACAATGATGAATATTACACTCATCATAAAGAGAAAGGACGCACGGCTCTTTTTAGCCCTGTATCCTAAGAAAAAAATCATGGCGAGACAGATTATAATGTTGTAGATATCGAGCCCGGTGCTCAATATATTCATTGCCTGCGTGTGCATCTAAGAATAATTTTACACCCCTTTTCCTGATATTTAAAACTATTTAACAGCGATTTTATAAATACGGCTGCGGGAATATAAATACGCGCATACAAGAAAGACATCCGCCAGTATCCAGGCAAGAGGACTTGCTGCACAGGCGCCCTTAAAACCAAAAAGCGGCACTAACAAAAGCCCTGAAAATGAACGCCCTGCAAGTTCAAAAAATCCTGCAAAAAGAGCAAGTTTTGCAAAGCCCATTCCCTGAATCATAAAACGGACAATATTAACAAGAGCAAGCAGAGTGTATGTTGAAGTATTTGCAAGCAGAAAATACCTTACATTCTGTTTTATTAAAAGAATATCACCAGCGCTTTCAGTTCCATTCATAAAAAGCGAAGCAAAAAAATCAGTTCCATAAAGCATTACAAGAAAAGCCATGACAGAATAAACTGCACCTGTTAAAGACGCGCATAAAAGCCCCCTGTCAAGCCTCTCAATTTTTCCGGCACCTGTATTCTGGGCTGAATAACTTGCCATAGTTATTCCCAGAGCATCAAAAGGTGAAGCAAAAAACATGCTCAGCTTTGAGGCAACGGACATTGATGCAACATAAACTGCTCCGAGTGAATTTACTGCAGCTCCAAGAATAATAGTTCCTGCCGCAGTGATTGAATACTGTAATCCCATAGGAAGGGCTGTCGTACACAGGATTCTAAGTTGTTTTCCAGAAAGAAGGCAGTCTTCTTTTTTTAAGCGGAAAATCTCGTAACGGGTGTAAATATAAACAAGACAGAGAATTCCAGAAACACTCTGGCTTATAACTGTTGCAAAAGCAGCCCCCCTCACGCCAAGCTTAAAAAGAACAATAAAAACAAAATCCAGAAAAATATTTAAGCACGCAGAAAAAATTAAAAAATACAGAGGTGTCCTGCTGTCTCCTGCAGCCCTTAAAATTCCTGTCAGAAAATTATATAGAATTACAGCAGGAATTCCGCAGAGAATTATTACAAAATAAGAATAAGTTCCGTCAATTATTTCGTGCGGGGTATTAAAAAGAACAAGCAGCGGGCGGCAGGCAAAAACTGCACTTAAAGTCAAAAGGAATGCAATCACAGCCCCTGTCACTCCCCCGTTAAAAACAAAAGAGCGCATTCTCTTAAAATCTTTGCCCCCGAAAGCCTGTGCCGCAGGAATCGAAAGGCCCGCGCAAAGGCCTGTGCAAAAGCCGTTTATAAAAAAATTAAGTCCGCCCGAAGCACCGACCTGGGCAAGAGCTGTCACACCTATAAAGCGTCCTGTAAGAAAAGTATCAGTAAGATTATAAAACTGCTGGAAAAGACAGCCGCACAAAACAGGAACAGCAAATCTGATGATTACCCCAAACGGATTTGAAACAGTAAGGTCCTTTGTCATTTTTTATGAATAGAATTCCTGCCGTACAATTTCAAATATCTCTTTATCGTGGCTCTCAAAAGAATAATTTGCCGCCTTAACAAAAATCAGGTTACAGTTTCCGTCTTTTTCAGCAAACAGCGGCATATATTTCTGACAGTTCTGTTCAAAATACAGCCACATCAAAAGATAGATAAACTGACCGCCTGAAACATAGCCTGCCTTTTCAGTGAGCGGAGATTTTAATTCAAGCCTGGAAATATAAGTTGTCTTTTCAGGCTTTTTATCCTGCTCTTCCTCTCCTTCCCCGTTTATTTCCATCACCTGGGAATAAAGATTATAGGCTTCTAATAAGGCCTGTTCATCACGGTCAATGCCAGCCGCCCTGTCAGAGTTTTTACCCAGTGCTTCAAAAGGAGCTTTGTATATTCTGTAAGTCTGAACAACTCCGGCACGCAGGCGCTCTGCCCTCTCCCTTATCTGCTCCTGAAGGTAAGCGTTTTCTCCCGGTGTTTTAATACGTTCAGTCTGTCCTGATTTTTTAAAACGCTTTAATTTCTGAGAAAATAAATTGATTGCGTCCTGAATGTTTTCCTGCATTATTTTTACGCTTCTCCTGAATTGTATGATATACTATTTTCCATCAAAAAATGAATAACAATATGTTAATACAGCACCTGGAAAAAATCATTCATTCTCAGGTGCAGGTTCTATACGGAGGATAAATGATGAAAAAAGTTTCTGCCATGTTTACGGCTCTGCTTTTAGGCAGTCTGCTCTTTGCCCAGGAAAAAGTATATCTGTGGCCTGAGAAAAAAGGTCCCGGCTCAGAAAAATTAAAAATTGAACAGAAGGAAGAAGAACGCGGAGGAGGAAACACCCACGACAGGATTATAAGCGGCATTACAGAACCCTACATGGAAGTTTACAGGCCGTCTTCTGATGTTACCCCTAAAAAAACAGGGATACTTATAATTCCGGGCGGCGCATACCAGAGGGTTGTTGTAGACAAGGAAGGACTTCATTACGTTAAGCTTTATACAGAAGCCGGCTATACCTGTTTCGTACTTGTTTACAGAACCCCGAATGACGCCCATAAAGACAAATCAAACGTTTCCCTTGCTGACGCACAGCGCGCAATGCGTATTATACGCTCAAATGCCCAGAAGTACGGACTTGATCCTGATAAAACAGGTGTCTTAGGCTCTTCTGCAGGAGGACATGTTGCAGCAAGCCTTGCAGAATACCACGCAAAAGAAGTTTATAAACAAAAAGATAAAGCCGACAAGGGCCCGGACGGAAAATGGACAAGTGCCCGTCCTGCCTTTCAGATTCTCCTCTACCCTGTAATTACAATGCAGGACAATATGTGTCATGAAGGAAGCAGGACAAACCTCATTGGACCACAGGCCTCTCAGGCAGACAAAGATTACTGGTCATGCGAGAAAAACGCATCTTCAGACACACCGGTTGCCTGGCTCGCTGCGGCAATCAACGATAAATCAGTATTGCCGGAAACAAATGTACTTTCCTACTGGACTGCACTCAAAAATGCAGGAGTCCGCGCTGAACTTCATATTTTCCCTGCAAGCGGCCACGGCTTTGGAGTTATGGGCGCCTCAGGAACAGCCCGCGACTGGCCGCAATTGTCCATGAACTGGCTTAAAACCTATATCGATAAATAAAAAAAATACCTGCGTTTACAAAGTAAATCATACTTTTTAACGCAGGCATTTCTGTTCCCCGGCACTCAGGCGCCGGATATCTTTCTCATATAATCAGGATACAGTCTTAAATGTGCCCTGATTATTTTTTAACTTCCTAAAACCATGCGGTCGTTTAATTCACCGGCTGCACCGAACTTTTCAAGAAGCTGTTCAACTTTAAGGTTCTTTTTTTCTTCTCCGCGTACGTCATAAATGATTCTGCCTTTCATCATCATGATAAGGCGGTTACCGTACTGGATTGCATGGCGCATGTTGTGAGTAACCATGAAAGTTGTCAGGTGATCCTGTTCAACAAACTGTTCAGTCAGTTCAAGAACTCTGGCAGCAGTTTTAGGATCAAGGGCTGCAGTATGTTCATCAAGAAGCAGAAGATCCGGTTTCTGCAGAGTTGCCATCAGAAGAGTAAGAGCCTGTCTCTGTCCCCCTGAAAGAAGACCAACTTTGCTTTTCATGCGGTCTTCAAGTCCAAGATCCAGCAGAGAGAGTTTTTCATGATAAAGTTCACGCTCTGAGTTTTTAATACCCCAGGCAAGAGTGCGCTTTTTGCCGCGGCGGAAAGCCATTGCAAGGTTTTCTTCAATTTCCATGTTTGCAGCAGTACCCATCATCGGATCCTGGAAAACCCTTCCTAAATAGCGGGCACGGCGGTACTCAGGCATATCAGTAAGATTAATTCCGTTAAGTTCAATGAAACCTGTATCGCAGGTATGTACACCGGCAATAAGATTAAGCAGGGTTGATTTTCCAGCCCCGTTTCCGCCGATTACAGTTACAAAGTCGCCGTCATTTAATTCAAGATCAATCCCGCAGAGCGCTTTTTTTTCTGTTATTGTTCCGGGATTAAAAGTTTTTGTTACATTTGAAATCTTAAGCATCTTTTAACCCTTCCTGTCTGGAGTGAATTTTACCTGAAAGTCTTGCACTGTGCTGTTTTATAATTGGAATTGCAAGGGCAATCGTAATAATTACTGAAGTTAAAAGTTTAAGGTCGCTTGACTTTAAGCCCATCTGAAGAACAATTGCAATTACAATACGGTAAATGATTGAACCGAGTATTACAGTAATAAGAGTAAACCAGAACGGAAGTTTTTTACTGAACCAGCCGAAAATCGCTTCTCCTAAAACTATTGAAGCAAGACCGATTACTAAAGTTCCTGTTCCCATGCCCACATCACCGTAGCCCTGTGACTGAGCAACAAGAGCACCGCTGAGTGCAATAAGGCCGTTTGAAATCATGAGGCCTAAAATCTTCATTTTGTCTGTATCAACGCCCATGGCACGAACCATGTTTCCATTGTTTCCGGTTGCACGGAGAGAAGAGCCGATTTCTGTACCGCAGAACCAGTATAAAACGGTTACAAGCACACAGCAGATAATGATACCTGTAATAAGGGAAGCCATGTTCGGTGACATTCCCTTAAAAAATGCCCTGAGCTGATTCATTACTGTTTCAGCGCCTAAAAGCGGTGTATTTGAACGGCCCATAATGCGGATATTTACCGAGTAAAGGGCTGTCATTGAAAGAATACCTGCAAGCAGTTCCTGAATTTTTAATTTTGTATGAAGGAAGCCTGTAACTCCTCCTGCAGCAAGTCCTGCTAAAAAAGCAAAAAGAAGTGCCGCATACGGATTATAATTATTTACAACAAGAACAGCACAGATAGAACCGCCGAGTGCGAATGTTCCGTCACAGGTCATATCCGCAATGTTAAGGATTCTGAATGTAAGATAAACGCCCAGTGTCATTACACCCCACAGGACGCCCTGAGCAACAGCCCCCTGCATAGCCATCAAAATACCTAAAATCATAATGATACATTATATAGATTTAACCATCTCTTTCCAAGTTCAAAATAACTGTTAGAATTTGTAAAAAACATAGCACTAAGATTTTTTTTGCATTAAAATATAAATATCATGATTCTCATAAGTGACGGCAAAATCAGGTTTTCAGTTAAAATAACATTTTTTTTCTGTCTGTTTGTTTCAGTTATTGTAATTTCTTATACACAGAAACAGTATTTCACCTATAAGCAGGAACGCTGCATGCTTATGGGCGAAACCGCTTCTCATCTGTTTCAGGATGATGTTGAAAAAAATCTTACGGCAAACCAGATTCTTGAAGCGCTGATACTCGAAAATAACGGCAGGGTAAACAATTTTAAAGCCGTCGCCAGAAAACTGATAAATCATTACCCGTCAATTCAGTCAATTCATCTTGCTCCAAAAGGACTTATCACACAAAACTATCCTAAATCATATTCAGATAAACAGATTAATCTTTTTGATTATTCAGAAACAAAGATTTCCTCAAGTTACGCCTTAAAGACAAAAAATACATACCTTACAGGCCCGCTGCTCGGTGAAAACAATACTTCAGAACTTCTGATTCAGCATCCGGTATTTATTACAGACAGTGATGGCAATGAATCTTTCTGGGGCTTTATTATCCTGAGCCTTTCTACCTCAAATCTTTTTGACAAAGAGCATCTTGATTTTCTTAATAACGCAGGCTACAGATTCCGCATCTGGAAGCCGGAACCTGTTAACGAAGATCCGTTCGTTTTTTACGAAAATACAACACTTCCCCTCTCAAACCCCTGTACAAATATTTTCGGCATAGCAAATTCTCTCTGGACAGTTTACACTCAGCCGCAGGAAGGCTGGTTCAATACAGGTATCCTCATTATTGAGATAATCTCTGCCCTGACTTTCAGCCTGCTTGCATCATTTACAATCGCATTTTTAGTATCGCTTAAAAACCGTGATGAAGCTCTTGAGCGGCTTTCTTTCAGGGATAGCCTTACAAACCTCTACAATACCCGTAAATTCATGAACACACTCAAAGAATACGCTAAATCAGGAGAGCCTTATTCAATCATCTATCTTGATATTAACGATTTTAAACAAATTAACGACAATCTCGGGCATGACACAGGTGACCAGGTTCTCGTAATCGCCGCAAGAAAAATATCCAACTGCATACGCGAAGGCGACCGTGCATTCAGAATCGGCGGTGACGAATTTACTGTAATTCTGCCGGGAAAACACGAAGGAACTTTTGTCGAGGCTGTAATTGAGCGCATAAAAGAATCAATTAAACGTGAAACAGTTCTTCGCAATGCCCGCCTGCAGATTACCTCAAGCGCAGGTTTTGCACGCTGTCCTGAAGATTCTTCAGATTACGAAGAAGTAATAAAAACAGCTGACAAAAACATGTATCTCGACAAGCAGAAATTAAAGCAGACAAATCCTAACGGACTGAGTATAGAAAAAACAGGAAATCAGGATAAAAAATAAATGGAAAAAATACTGATTATTGAAGATGACGCAGGTATTTCAGATTTTGTAAACTCAGAACTTATTCACGAAGGCTACTCAACCTGTACGGCTTTTAACGGACGTGAAGCTCTTGAAGTTTTTGAAAAAGAAAAGCCTGACCTGATTCTTCTGGATGTAATGCTTCCGGAATTAAGCGGTCTTGAAGTATTAAGAAGAATCAGAAAAACTTCAAACGTTCCTGTCATAATAGTTACAGCCCGCGGCGAAACTTACGACAAAGTAAACGGACTCAATGCAGGCGCTGACGACTATATTCCAAAACCTTTTGAAATTGAAGAACTGCTTGCAAGAATGAGTGCAGTTCTGCGCCGTGCCGTACCGCAGAATTCAAAACAGGTTGTCCTCAAAAACGGGCAGCTTGAACTTAACACTGACAGCATGAAGGTAGTCCTTCAGAATCAGGAATTAAACCTTTCAAAAACAGAATATCTTATGCTCAAACTCTTCCTCGAAAATCAGGAAAAAGTAATGAGCCGTTCTCAGATTATTGATGCAATCTGGGGAGAAGGACACTACATTGACGAAAACACTGTAGATGTTTATGTCGGCTACCTCCGTTCAAAGATTGACCAGAACGCAGGTACAGAATACATCAAGACAATGCGCGGCGCCGGATACATGATGCTGACGGTAAAATAAAAATGAAACACAAGCCTTCCGTAGTCCTTAAACTTTCGATTAAATTCTCAGCCATACTTACCATAGCAGTTCTGTCGATTATCTATGTTTTTTTTATGACCCTCCGCCACATGAGCCGGCAGCAGGAAACGAGAAGTTTTAAAAGAACGGCAAACGTAATTGCAAGGGCCTTAAATTCAGGTGACCCGATGCTCCTTGAAAAAAAACTTTCAGAACTCCCCTTCTTTATTTCATATTTAATCTACGACAGCAATACAAATCAGATTTTTACACAGCGCAACGGAAGAATAGATATACTTCCTGAAACAAACGGAAAAACTGTTCACCTCAATACAAAACGCACTTCAGGGGAAGACTCACTTACAATAGTTTACATGACCAGCCGCTGTCAGATAAGAACGGGACAGGTTTTTACAATCCAGCTTGCACAGAACGCAAACACTGAAGCAGGAAATCATTTTATAAGACAGGTGCTTTTATGGATTGCGGCGGGTTCACTTCCGGTTCTTTTACTTTCTTTCCTGCTATCAATTTACTTTACAAAAAAAACAATGGAGCCTGTCGTAAAAATTACAAAAACGGCAGAAAACATAAGTTCCTCAAACCTTGATAAATCCCTTCCTGAAACAGGAAAAAACGACGAGCTTGATAATCTTGCAAAAACCTTCAACAAACTCTTTGGTCGCTTAAAAAAAGACTTTGACAGGGAAAGAAGTTTTACAGGCAATGTCAGCCACGAATTAAAAACCCCTGTTGCAGTTATTTCAGGTCAGACAAATCTTTTAAGGCGCTGGGGAAAAAACGATCCTGCCCAGCTCGACAAAAGCCTTGAAATAATCATGCAGGAAACAAAATCAATTGAAGCCATAATAACAGGCATGCTTGAACTTACAAGACTTGAAAACTCAAAAATCTCAGTAGAAAACCAGGAGTTTTCAGTTCTTTCCCTTTTTGAAAGGCTCAGCGGAGAGTTTTCTTCAATCAGGGAAGATGTAAAAATAGTATTTGATAAAGATAACGACACATCTGTAACCTCCGATCCTGAACTGCTTCACCAGATTTTTACGGCGGTAATATCAAACAGCATAAAATTCAGCACAGAAAATCCTGTAATCACGCTGGGCTTTACAAAAACTCAGGACGAAATCAGTTTTACAGTAAAAGACAACGGTCCCGGGTTCCGAGAGGAAGACATTCCACATGTATTTGAACGATTCTGGCGCGGAGATAAAAGCCACAACAGGGCTTCAGGCGGAAGCGGACTGGGCTTAAGCATCACAAAAGCCCTTGCACAGACCTTAAAAGGAACTGTCGAAGCCTCTAATTCACTTGAAGGCGGAGCTGTAATTACTGTCCGTTTACCTGCTTAGAAAGCCAGTCAAAAAGATTTAAGTTTCCGTCAAAAACCTCGTCATTGAACACATAAATCCACGAATCATGTCCGTTATATTCGTAAGGTTCAGTTCCTTCTGCATTCTTATACCGGCCGGTAGTATCAGTAACTTTGTCAAAATAAACGTGATGAAGATTTTCAGCACCCGCTTTTTCAAGACGCTCTACAGTCGGCATTGTGTATTTTTCAGGTTTAATCGCTTCGTCAGTTTTTGCAAGAGTAAACCACATCGGCTTTTTAGCAAGTTTTTCTATATCTTTATTGCTGATTCTTGCATCAGGGAAGGCTTCACATATCGGGAAAGCGGCCGCAAAAAAGTCAGGGTACTGAATCATCATGTTCACGGTCATAAATCCGCCTGCAGAACAGCCTCCGACGTAAATGCGGGAAGTATCAATCTGAGGATTTTCTTCAATCATTTTATCAATGAGTTCTTTTACTGCCAGAGTGTAGTAAGAAACAGGAGTTTCAACATCAATTTCTGCCTCAGGAACGGCAAATGCTTTAGAAAAGAAACTTGAAATCGAACGAGAAAACTTATTCACCGGCCCGCGGATGTCAGCCATTACCCACAGACGGTTACCGAAAGGATCCAGTTCTGTAAGTTCAAGCCAGCCTGTCGGGCACTGAGGAAGAAGAACTGCAGCACCGTCCTTTCCAAAATATCCCTGAATCTTTTTCTGGAATAAGGCAGTACTTTTTATACCGAACAGAGGTTTTGATATATTTCTTCCGCTTTCTGCAATTCCATGAAAGAAAACGATTAAAGGAATTTTTTTATCTTCTGACTTAGGCGGAACATACTGTGCATATTCCATTTTTATCTCTGACGAATCATCTTCCCAGGTAAAAGAAGAAGTTTTACACATTGCAGCTTCAGGGCTTACAACCGCACTTCTTCTGTTAATTGTAATGTTAAGGTTTTTATTCAGGATTCTGTAGCCGTAAAGCTCGTCCACATTGAGGATTTTTGCATTCGTAAAAGGACTTGAATACTCATCATCAGGAGAAACTTCAAGCTTTAAGGTAATAAACTTTGATGTAGTCGACACGCTGGGAAGCCCTGCCCCGTCAGACAGATAGGCTTTTACAACTTTTCTTTCTGTACGAATTATTCCTGCATCATTACCGATAAGATTTGAAGAAAAATTATATACCTGCACGATAAAGTCAGAGGCCCTTACCATTGAATCTAAAATATCCTTTCCGGCGTTTAAGACGATTTTATCCGTACAGCCTGCAAAATCATAAGGAGTTATATAAAGAACATAAGCGTTATTTTTTGGTTCTGCTGATTTTACAAACTCTACACAAAACAGCGGAACCAGAGAGAATAATGATACTAAAGAAAGAATTATTTTTTTCATACTTTAATTGTATTTGAATATGATAATTATCACAATCCTAAAAATACAGGGACAAAAACTTAATCTTCCCTTAAGGAGTTTGACAAAACAAAAGAACGCATTAAAATTAAAATATTATAAAATACGCATTAAACAAGCGCAGAAAACACGGAGAAATTAATGAAAAAATCAGCAATACTTCTGACGGCAGCCGCTTCACTTTTTATGCTTATGAGCTGCGGTCAGACAAAAACGAAACCGGCAGAGGGAAAAGTATTAAACATTGCCTGCTGGAATGATGAGTTTAAGGAACGTTTTACAGACTTTTTTGTAACAAAAGGCCTTTTACCTTCTGATGTTCAGGTAAACTGGATTCAGGTTGCAAACGAAAACGGAGTTTATCAGAACATGCTCGACGAACTCCTTGTTAAACAGAAAGATCTTCCTGCTGACAAAAAAATTGACCTTTTTCTTGTTGAAGCAGACTATGCTTTAAAATACGTAGATACACCTTACACTCTTGATGTACGAAAAGAAATCGGATTAAAGGATGAAGAATTAAAACAGCAGTACCAGTACACAAAAGATATAATGACAGACTCAAACGGAGCCCTCAAAGGCGTTTCATGGCAGGCCTGTCCGGGCGGTTTTATTTACCGCCGTTCAATAGCAAAGACTGTACTCGGTGATGACGATCCTAAAGTTGTACAGCAGTCTTTACGCTCATGGGAACGTTTTGACCATGTGGCAGAAAAAGCAAAGGCAGCCGGTTATTTTATGCTTTCAGGTTATGATGATGCTTTCCGTGTATTCAGCGACAACATTACAGAACCGCTTGTAAAGAACAACAAAATTAATATTTCTCCTTCTATTTTAAGATGGATAAGCCAGACAAAAAAATACACAGAAAACGGATACAACAACAGGGCAAACCTCTGGTCTGAAGAAAGCAAAAAAGGTGCCGGCCCTGAAGGAAAAGTATTCGGCTACTTCGGACCTGCCTGGTTTATTGACTATGTACTTGCTGATGCCTCCCTTGCCTACCCTGACGGCGTAAAAGAAAAAGGCAACGGAACTTACGGCGACTGGGCATTCTGTAAAGGTCCAAAACCTTTCTCATGGGGCGGAACCTGGATTTGTGCCGCAGCCGGAACTGATAACCCGCGCCTTATCCACGACATTATGTTCACCCTCACCTGTAAGCAGGACGTAATGGAAGCAATTGCAAAAGAAGCAGGCGATTTTACAAACAACACTGACGCAATGAAAAGAATCGCCACAAGTGATTACCAGAATCCGTTCCTCGGCGGACAGAATCACATCCAGCCGTTCCTTGAAAACGCACTTTCAATCAGAAAAGACTGCGCAAGTCCTTATGACCAGGGAATAAGCGAAAAACTTCAGCTCTGCTTTGCGCCTTATTTTGAAGGCTACATGACTGAAGAACAGGCATGGGATTATTTCTACAAAGAAATTACAGTGCTCTATCCGCAGCTTCAAAGATAAAATACAGGATATTGCTGCCGTGATCTGAACGACACTCTTCTAAAAAAAATACACTGCTATAAAAAAAGGACCTGCCGTATGAAAGAATAAAACCTCATACAAAGCAGGTCCATTTTTTTGCAGAATTAAATTCTGCTTATGGTTTATTAAAGATCAGCTGGAAGAGTAATTCCAAGAGCCTTTTCAGTTTCTTCGTTCTTAGAGAAGTCACATTTTTCAATGTACTGAATCGGCATGTCTGCAGGGTTAGCACCCTTCTTTAAGATTTCAACAGCCATTGCAGCAGTCTGTTTTCCAAGTTCATAGTAGTTGATACCATACGTACAAAGACCGCCTGACTGAACCATTCCGTCTTCACCACAGATTACAGGAATCTTGTTTTCTGTAGCAACCATAGCAACTGTAGCCATACCTGCAGCGAGCATGTTGTCTGTAGGAACATAAATTGCGTCTACTTTTCCAACAAGGCTCTGAACTACCTGCTGGATTTCATTTGAGTTAGAAACTGAACCGAGAGTATAAGCAAGACCTTCGTCTGTACATGCAGCTTTTGCAAGTTCAATCTGGAAGAGTGAGTTCTGTTCGCTTGAGCAGAAAAGAAGTCCTACATTTTTTGCTTCCGGAACAATCTTTTTAAGAAGCTTAATCTGCTGAGAAACAGGTGTAAGGTCTGATGTACCGGAAACATTTGTTTCAGGTTTTGCATTTGACTTTACGAGTTTTGCAGATTCAGGATCTGTAACTGAAGAAACAAGAATAGGGATTTCTGATGTAAGGTTTGCAACAGCCTGAGCAGCAGGAGTTGCAATAGCAAAGATAAGGTCATCTTTGTCGTTTACAAGTTTGTTTGCGATTGTAACACAGTTGCCCTGGTCTCCCTGAGCGTTGTGCATGTCAATTGAAATAGTTTTTCCGTCAACAAGTCCTGCTTCAGCAAGCCCATCGATAAATCCCTTGCAGTTACTGTCGAGGGCTGGGTGTTCAACAAGCTGGATAATACCGATTTTAAATACTTTGTCCGAAGAAGGTTTCTTTGAACAGCCGGAAAGTGCAAGACCTGCAACAGCAATTGCAGTCATTACAGCAGCAATTTTTTTCATTTTTTATATCTCCTTTTTAATGAAAACTCACTTATAAAAAGTGCATGAAATAAATTATAAAGTCCTTTTCAGGATAGGTCAAATTTGTGCTTCTATTCAGAGCATCAAAACATTAATTCATAAGGGATTTTGAGTACCAGGTAAAAACTTAAGAATATTTCAGCGGATTACAGTTTTTCCGTTTGTGAGGTCAAAAATTTTTGAAGTGAACTCTTCTTTTTTCTCTATGGCAATATTTCCTTTTACCGTTACAAGTTCACCAAAGTCTTCTTCAACATCGTAAAGCGTGTAATCTGAAAGTATTTTTTTTACTGCCTGGTAAGTCTGATAATCTGCTTTGATTTCAAAATCAGTTTTTTCTACAAATTCTTCAAAAACAGTTGTCTCAAGAACAGCCTTAACACTCTCTCCATAGGCATGAACAAGCCCCCCTGTCCCTAAAAGAGTTCCGCCGAACCAGCGGGTAACAGTTACAAGAACATTTGTTACACCCCTGCCCTTTAAGACATCAAGCATCGGTCTTCCGGCAGTTCCACCGGGCTCACCGTCATCGCTCATTCCCATAACTTCAGCATCTTTGCCTGCAATAAAAGCATGACAGACATGAGTTGCATCGGCATATTTAGTTTTCTGACTTTTTATAATTGTACGGACTTCATTCTGTGAACTGATTATAAAGGACTGGGCAAGAAAGCGTGAACCTTTTATTACAAGCTGCGCCTCAGAAGTCTTTACAGGAACAAGCATTTACAGTCTTTCCTGTTCATTTAAATCATCATCTGAATCTTTTTTAAGGCTCACGATGATTTCGATTTTAGGCTTAACAAGTTCATCATAAAAAACAGGCACAGAAAGGAACATGAGCGTAACTGCTTTATAAATGTTAATAAAATACAGAAGAGAGAAAACCATGCTCAAAACTTTAAGGATAAAAGACGTACCGTCATCAGAAAATGTAAGTCCGACGCCAAAATAAAAGGAAGCAAGCACCATATTGCGTCCGCCTGCCCTCAAAATAAAAAGAATTAAACTGAAAAAATTAGAAAGAGAAAGTTTTGCACTTACAAAGGCTGCCTTAAAAACAGACCAGGCTGGATTTGAATATCTTACAAAAACAAGAAAAATCTGAGGAAACAGAAAAACCAGCATTAAAACCAGTACACTTCCGCCTGCAATAAGATAAAGCACGGAGGAAGAAACTTTTTCACTCAGAGTATTAATTATTCCCGGGTTTAAGGTTTCTGCTATATTGATTATTAATACCATAAGTCCGCTTGCCGCTGCAGTAAGGACAGTACAGAGGGCTGCAGGAGGTGCAAACTGACGGAATCTCCTGAAACCGTAGAAAAGAAATCCAAAAGTTACGAACTCATCTTTTACCATACGGTAAAGCATTACAAGAAAGCCATTCAAAAGCAGGAACCACAAAAAAATCCCTGTAAATAAAATCAGGTAAACAAGAAAAACAAAATGAGGAACTTCAGACTTTTTAGCTGCAAGAAGCAGAGCACCGCCGCCGAAAAAAGCAGAAATTCCTGACTGAAGCATAACAAGCACAAAGAGCGAGACAAAGGCCTTGTTCAGATTTTTATGAGAAACTTCTTTGAGTTTTTGTAACATTGCAGGATTTTTCAATTAACTGAACAGCTCCATCTGTGCACCGTCAACCTTAATTGACTCAACTTCCTTTGCGGCAAGTCTTACACCAAGAGTTTTAATTCCCTTCTCTTCAAAGTCCTGAGCCTTGAAAGCTTCTTCAAGCACTTTTACGCGGGGC
>JAEEGF010046494.1_pt1 | contig 52927 bp, 43 predicted proteins | sample 9134171 | NCBI WGS metagenome assembly JAEEGF01 (sample SAMN16246542, study PRJNA631951) | gut metagenome | biome: gut microbiome; feature: rumen; material: AP-attached | host: Bos | place: Iran: Karaj | collected 2018-10 | reverse complement strand
GACGCCCTCGTAGGTCTCGGCTTCACCACCTTCGAGGGGCCGGAGGTCGAGTACGACGAATACAACTTCACGCTTTTGAACCTGCCCCCCAACCACCCGGCAAGGGATATGCAGGATACCTTCTATATCAACGACAAGGTGCTTTTGAGGACGCATACATCCCCCTGTGAGGCAAGGGCGCTCAAGACCCTCGACCTGCCGTTCCGCCTCGTAATTCCCGGGCGATGCTTCCGCGTGGACGAGCCGGACGCTTCCCACAGCCCCGTGTTCATGCAGATGGAGGGGCTCGTCGTCGACAAGAACGTTTCGCTTGCCGACCTGAAGGGCACCATCGATTCGTTCGTAAAGGCGGTCTTCGGCGAGAACGTCGAATCGCGCCTCCGTCCCAGCTACTTCCCGTTCACGGAGCCTTCCGCCGAGGTGGATATCTCCTGCACGATCTGCGGCGGCAAGGGCTGCTCGAGCTGTAAGGGCACCGGTTGGATGGAGATAATGGGCTGCGGCATCACCAACCCCCATGAGATAGAGAACTGCGGGCATTCCTCCGACGAGTGGCGCGCCTTCGCCTGGGGCGTCGGCGTAGACCGCGTCGCGTGCCTTAAATACGGCATCAGCGACATCCGCCTCATCTATGAGGGCGACGGAAGGTTCCTCAGCCAGTTCAAATAAGGAGAAAGAACTATGAAATTACCGCTTAAATGGCTTAAAGAATACGTGGATTTCAACGTTGCTCCCGCCGAGTTCGCCGAGAAGATGCTCCTGCGCGGATTCGAGGTCGCGGAGATCATCCCCGAAATGGAGATCGACGGCGTTTTCGTCTGCGAGATCACCGCGATCGAGCCGCATCCCAACGCCGACAAGCTCCGCGTCTGCACCGTTGACGTAGGAAAAGAGGAGCCCCTTCAGATCGTCACCAACGCGACCAACGTAAAGGTCGGCGATCAGGTGCCGGTCGCGCTGGACAACGCGCGTCTGACCGGCGGGCTCGAGATACACCCCACCAAGATGCGCGGCGTGGCTTCCGCCGGCATGTTCTGCGGCAATGAGGAGCTCGGCATTACGAACGTCGAGCATCCCGGCTGCGAGAACGGCGGCGTTATGGTGTTCGGCGAAAAGCATCCGAACGGTCAGCGCATACAGGAGGCGCTCGATCTTGACGACTGCATATTCGATATCGAGCTCACCCCCAACCGTCCCGACTGCCAGTCCATCATCGGCATCTGCCGCGAGGCGGCGGCGGCGCTCGGGCAGAAATTCCCCGAGCCCTGTCCCAGGCAGGAGGAGGGCTACGGCGACTGCCGCGACGTTGCGAAGGTCACTGTCGAGAATCCGTATCTCTGCCCGCGCTACACCGCGCGCGTAGTCACCGATCTTAAGATAGAGCCCTCGCCCCTCTGGATGCAGAGGAAGCTTCGCCAGGTCGGGCTTCGCCCCATCAACAACATAGTCGATATAACGAACCTCGTGCTCGTCGAGTACGGTCATCCCATGCACGCATTCGACCTTGCCTGCGTTGCCGACAGCCATATCGTCGTCAGGAACGCGAACGAGGGCGAGATCGTCTACACCCTCGACGGCAAGGAGCGCGTAATGAGCGCCGATATGCTGCTCATCGCCGATCCCACGAAGGGCGTCGGCGTGGCGGGCGTAATGGGGGGCCTAAACAGCGAGATCACCGAGAACACCAAGGCGACCCTCTTCGAGAGCGCCGTGTTCCGCCCCGAAAACATCCGCTCCACGGCAAGGAAGCTCCATCACGTCACCGATTCCGCCGCCAGGTTCATAAAGGGCGTCGAGCCCGTCAATGCCAAGCTCGCGCTCGACCGCGCGATAGAGCTCGTCGTTGAGCTCAACGCGGGCCGCGTCATGGGCGGCATGATAGACGTCTGTGCCGCGGATCTTAACGAAAAGGAAGTCACCGCATCCGTCTCGCATATCAACGAGATACTTAACACCGACATTTCGGCGGAGAGGATGGCGGAGCTTCTCGAATCCATCAACATCCCCACGGAGCCCGTCGGCGACGCGCTCAAGGTGCGCGTGCCGCATTTCCGCACCGATATAGAGGACGGCGTGGAGACCGATTGGGATATCGCGGAGGAGGTCGGCAGGCTTTACGGCTATACCAACATCGCGCCCACGCTCATGCGCGGCGATACCTTCCGCGGACGCGTCGGTCAGTCGTTCAGGGACGAGGACGTTATCAAGGACACCATGGCGGCGCTCGGCTGCCTCGAGCTTTACAATTACAACTTCATCTCCCCCAAGGAGATAGAGGATCTCATGATCCCCGAGGGCGACGAGCGCAGGAAGACGGTTAAGCTCCTCAACCCCTTCGGCGAGGATCAGTCCCTCATGAGGACGGAGCTTGCGGGCGGTCTCCTGCGCGCGGCGGCGCTCAACCTTAACAGAAAGACCGGCTTCGGCCGCTTCTTCGAGGTGGGCAACGTCCATTTCGACAACGGCGATCTGCCGGAGGAGAGGAAGCTCCTCGGCGTGCTCCACTTCGGTACGGAGGAGGATTTCTTCACCCTTAAGGGCACTCTCGAGGCATTGTTCGAGAAGCTCGGCATAGAGGACGTCCGCTTTGAAAAGGGCGGCTCCGAGTATCTCCATCCCACGCAGAAGGCGGTCATTTCCGCCGGCGGGGAAAAGCTCGGCGAGATCGGCGCGGTGCATCCCAGGGTAAGGCGCGCGTTCGGCGTCTCCGCAAACGCCTATATCGCGGAGCTCGATTTCAAGACGCTCCGCAGCCATATCGTGCGCGTCAAAAAGTATAAGCCCCTGCCCAAGCATCCAGCCGTGCAGCGCGACCTTGCGCTGATCGTCGACGAGGGTATGGAGGCGCAGCAGGTGATCGACGTCATCGCTCAGGCTAAGGCAAGGGTGAAGGTGGAGAACGTAAGGCTGTTCGACGTGTACCGTCCCAAGGAGCCCGGCGACAAGGGCATACCCGAGGGCAAAAAGAGCATGGCGTTCACGTTCCAGCTCCGTGCGGACGATCATACCTTGACCGACGAGGAGATCGGTCAGGCGGTCAACGCGATACTCAAGAGCCTCAAATTCCGCCTGGGCGCGGAACTCAGGGCGTAAAATGAAAGACTCGGCACGGGGATCCGTCCCCGTGCCGAATTCGGTAGTACGGCATACGGGGGATAAAATGGCTTCAGACAAGGAGTATCTCGGCTTCGTGCTCGATCAGCTTTCCGGGCTCGGGGATATCTCGTACCGCCCCATGATGGGCGAATACCTTATCTATTACGGAGGAAAGCTCGTAGGCGGAGTGTATGACGACCGGTTTCTGCTTAAGCCGACAAAGACGGCGCTGCGCCTCGCCGGGAGCCGCTCTCTTCCCCGCGAGATCCCGTATGACGGCGCAAAGCCAATGCTCCTTGCGGATATCGACGATAAGGAGTTCACCGCGGAGCTGATAAAAGCGATCGCCGCCGACCTGCCGAAAAGGAGCAAATGATGCGAAAACGGCTTTTTGAAGTAATAGAGACCGCCAAAGAGGACGACCGGCTTTCAAACGTTTACGATATCTTCATGATGATCGTGATCGTGGCAAGCCTCGTTCCGCTCGCGTTCAAGACGGAGTACCGCGTGTTAGCGATCATCGAAAAGATCGCCGCGGTCGTATTCGTGATAGACTACCTTTTAAGGCTCCTTACCGCCGATCTCAAGCTTAAAAAAGGCGTGCTGTCGTTTTTCATCTATCCGTTCACGCCGATGGCGCTCATCGACTTGCTGTGCATACTGCCCTCGATCTCCGCGCTCGGCGGGGCGTTCCGCGTGCTCAAGGTATTCAGGCTTTTGAGAACGCTGCGCGTGTTCCGCGTTTTCAAGGCGGTGCGCTATTCGAGAAGCATCAGCATGATAAAGGAGGTCTTCGAGCTTGAAAAGAAGCCGCTCATAACCGTCGGCGTGCTCGCGGTGGGCTATATCGTGGTCTCCGCGCTCGTCATATTCAACGTGGAGCCGGATCTTTTCAACACCTTCCTCGACGCGGTCTATTGGGCGACGGTGTCGCTCACCACTATGGGCTACGGCGATATCACTCCGGTGACGAGCATCGGACGCGCCGTGACCATGATCTCGTCCATGTTCGGCATCGCGATAATCGCGCTCCCGTCCGCCATTATAACGGCGGGCTTCATGCGTCTCCTTCGCGAGGAGCAGATCAGGGAAGCCGCCGAAAAGACCTCTGATTCGGAAGCCCCCCATCTTTTGACGGAGGCGGAGCGCAGCGCGATACTTCAAAAGGTCGCGGATGAAGCAAAACGATCGGAATAAAATGAAATAATAAAACGGCCGCCGTTCTGTTGAACGGCGGCCGTTTTCGTCTTATTCAAGCGCCGGTATTATTCCCAGCGAATACCTCAGTATAAGCAGCGCGTCCGCCGCGGTGACCTCCCCGTCCGAATCGACGTCCGCCAGCTCGTACGCTTCCGCCGAAAGCTCGGTCATGCCCATCGAGGCGCGCAAGCCAAGCAGCGCGTCCGCCGCGTCCACAGCTCCGTCCATATTGACGTCGCCCTTCATAAAGTCCGAGTCAGCGATCAGCCATTCGCCGTCCAGCCATTCTATCCTTGCGGTCAGCCAGCTTTTGAGGTTCGCAACGCCGTTCGTGAACGACATTCCCCAAAGCTGATGGTTCGGCTCCTGCACGGAGTAAAGATAGGCAGCCTGCTCGTCGATCATGCGCAGCAGATCCTCGATCAGGGCGGGACGGTACCGGGTATAGCGTTCCTTCAGCGCGCGGCTGAATTCGGGCTTCGTGTCGTAGAGCTTATCCATCCACGGGTTCGAGCTGTTCACGCACATGAAGCCGTCCGCCGTGTTCGCGTCGGGGCAGTCGTCCACGTCGTTGTGACCGGGCGCCTGATTGTTCCACGAAACGCGCCCGTAAGCGAGGTCGAAATCCCACGGCGCAGTCATGTAAAGGTGATCGTCGCCGCTCTTCTTGTACATATAGCAGCTCGTCTTCATACTGCCGTCGATGTTCTTCGTTATTTCCTGCACGATTATGAAATCGATCCATGAGGACGTGTCGACGTAATCAAGATAATCCTCGCCGTTTTCGCCTATTATGCAGTCGTGGATGCGCTGCATATAGTCCTCCAGATAATCGAGCATGGCGTCCGTGAGCTCCTCATCCTCGGGCTCGGGGGATTTCAGCACGAAATAATCCTTTGCCGAATTCGCCCAGTAAGGGCAATTGAACAAAAGATCGCTGTCGAAATCCACCTTGCTGTTGATGTCCTTTTCGATGAGGTAGCCGCCGGTCAGATCCTCCTCGGTCGCTTCCTCTATGTCGATCTTGCTTTTTTCGATCCCGATGCGCTCGCAGAGTATGTAAATGCCGTTGTACTCGCCGTTGAGATACACGTCGACGAATTCGCACTTGGGCACATAGCCGATGCCTTCAAGCGCCTGGAACGCCTTGAACGTGACGTAATTCCGCATGAGCGAGCCGTCGTAATAGCTCGGTATTACCGCGTATTTCTTTGTCTTTGGGATATCGAGCAGCGAAGCCTTCGAATCGAGCTTAATGGAGTACGGCTTTTTTGGGTAGGTCCAGGAAGAATTGCCCCTGCCCTTGACCTTGCCGGAGCCCTCGAATCCGCCGCTTTCGAATTCCTTGGTACCGAGGGTGAGCGTGTAATTCGCATTTACCCACGCCTCCTTGCCGATCTCGTCAAAGGGGACCTCGGCGTCTATGTACAGCTTGGGCAGCGCCTCGGCGGAGGCGTTTATCGAAACGGAATCCCATTCGGAAAGCGGAACGCACCCGCCCTCGTCCGCGTTGAAGGAGTAAACGTAAACGCCCGCCCCGGCGTCCGTCCTCGAAGCGCGGCTGTCGTTCGGGAAGAAATGCGAATACCTGTTGCAGGGGAGCCAGCCTTCGCCGTATTCCGCTATGAAGGAAAGCCTCTTCGTCTCGTCGAAAACGAGCATATCGCCGTCTTCATGCGCGAGTATCTCCATGGAGCCCTCGCTCGCCGCGGAAATACTCACCCCGTCCGACACGCGCGGTTCGAGCGCGTACGGATCGGACTCCTCCGTGCGGACGTGCTTTTTGGAGAACGCCGCGGCGGGGGAGAGCGTCAGCAGAGATATGAGACAAAGCGCAAGCGCAAAAACCGGCTTTTTCATAAAGTATCACACCTCCATATGCGGAACGGAAACAAGAAAGGCATGAATGCACATGCCTTTTTGAAATCACATCTTTATCAGATACTGATGAATGAACTCGTCGATCTCGCCGTCCATGACCGCCTGGATATTGCCGGTCTCGCAGCCGGTGCGGTGGTCCTTGACCATCGTGTAGGGCTGGAATACGTAGGAGCGGATCTGACTGCCCCATTCGATCTTCTTGAGCTCGCCCTTAATGTCCGCCATCTTCTCCATGCGCTCGCGCTCCTTGATCTCAAGCAGCTTGCCCTTCAAAATACGCATGGCGACTTCCTTGTTCTGGAGCTGGCTCCTTTCGTTCTGGCACTGCACGACGATGCCCGTCGCAAAGTGGGTGATGCGGATAGCGGAGGAGACCTTGTTGACGTTCTGTCCGCCTGCGCCGCCGGAACGGTAGGTATCTATGCGGATATCCTCGGGCTTGATCTCGATGGAATTGTCGTCCTCGGTAAGTATCGGGGTGACGTCGAGAGAAGCGAAGGAGGTGTGCCTTCTTCCGGAGGAATCGAAGGGGCTGATGCGAACGAGCCTGTGCACGCCCTTTTCCGCCTTCAGGTAGCCGTAGGCGTTTTCGCCCTGCACCTCGAATGTGACGGACTTGATGCCGGCTTCTTCGCCGTCAAGAAGGTCGAGCTCCTTAACGGTGTAGCCCATGCGCTCGCAGTAGCGGACGTACATGCGGTAGAGCATGCTGACCCAATCCTGAGCCTCGGTGCCGCCCGCGCCTGCGTGGAGCGAAAGCACCGCGTTGTATGCGTCGTAGGGGCCGGTCAAAAGCGCCGCCAGGTGGAAATCCTCCACGGCCTTGTTGAGCTTCTCAAATTCGCCGGGGACTTCCTCCGCCATGTCCTCGTCCTCCTCGCCCATGTCCATGAGGACCTCGAAATCCTCGCACATGGCGTTGAGCTTGTCGTATTTGTCGAGCTTCGACGATATGGACTTCATGCGCTGGTTCACCTTGTTGGCGTTTTCAACGTCGTCCCAGAAGCCGTCCTTGCCCATTTCGTCCTCGAGCTGTTTCTTCTCCTCGGCAAGCTCGGCGACCTTAAAGGGATTCACCCGCCTGCTTGAGGGCAGCAATCACCGCCGTAAGCTGCTGGCGGTACTCATCCATGATGATCATTGTATTGCTTCCTTTCGAATAATATTTGAGTGGTTTCTGTTATTATTAGTTAATTGCTGATTGCCGATTATAGCTTACATCCTCTCCGGCGCTTCAACGCCTGCTCCTTCCCCTATTGAGGGGAAGGGGGACCGCCGCCTCAAGGCGGTGGTGGAAGAGGTGGCGGCAGCGGCTCAGACTTCAGGCTTCAGTGAAGGATCGCATTTTCCTCCCAGCCGATAATAAATATCGTTGAAGACCCCGGATAGATTCGTCCTGACCTCGTGATTGGAATAACGCAGTACCGTGAGCCTCCTGCTGTTCAAATATGCGGTGCGCTCGGCGTCGTCTCTACGCCCCTGCTCAGTATAGTGTTGTTCGCCGTCGATCTCTATCACGGTCTTTTTCTCTGCGCAGTAGAAATCGACTATGTATTTGCCGATGACCTTCTGCCGGTGGAACCTGAACGGCATTTTCTTAAGACAGCAGTGCCAAACGAGCTTTTCTTCCTCGGTCATGTTTTTGCGGAGCTGCTGCGCAAGCGGCGTGAGGTCGGGATCGTTTCGGTTCATGATGCCTCCGTTTGAGCGATCGGCGGGTTTGCGTTTTTGCTTACTTTCGGCAAAACATACGACCACCTCATCCACCGTTCACTGCGTTCACGGTCCCCCTTCCCCTCAATAGGGGAAGGAGCATAAGTCGCGGCGTCATTGTCCCTTCCCCTATTGAGGGGAAGGGGGACCGCCGCCGTAAGGCGGTGGTGGAAGAGGTGGCGGCAGCTGCCTGCGAGCAGCGCCTTACATCCTCTCCGGCGCCTCTATACCGACGAGGTACAGTCCGAGCTTTATCACCTTTCGTGCGGCGTCGGTCACGGCGAGACGGGCGGAGCGAACGCCCTCGTTCTCGTCCATGATGCGGTTCTCGAAATAGAACTTGTTGAATGCGGAGCAGATCTCGATCACGTTCCTCGAAATAAGGTACGGCTCGTACTTCTCGGCGGCGTTCTCTATCGCCGCGGGGAGCGCCTTCATCGCCTTTATGAGGTTCGCGGTGCTCTCGTTATCGAGGCAGGACCAATCCGCCTTTACGATATCGTAACCTTCCGCCTTTCTCAAAACGGAGCAGCACCTTGCGTGTGTGTACTGCGCGTAGGGAGCGGTCTCGCCCTCGAAGTTCAAAGCCTTTTCCCAGCTGAACGTGAAGTCCTTTATCCTCGAGGAATAGAGCGGGCCCCACACGACGGCGCCGACGCCGACCTGCCGCGCGACCTCGTCCATATCGGCAAGGTCGGGGCTCTTCTCCTGCATGATCGCCTTGGTCTTCTCGATCGCCTTCATAAGCACGTCCTCGAGATAAATGGCGTTGCCCTTCCTCGTCGAGAAGGTCATATCCTGCATGCTGATCATGCCGAAATTGACGTGCACGCAGTCCTTCGCCCAATCGTAGCCCATCAGCTCCAGCGTCTTGAAAACCTGCCTGAAATGGAGGTTCTGCTGATAGGCGACGACGTAAAGGTTCTTGTAGAAATCGTAGGTGTTCTTGCGGTAGATCGCGGCGGTGATATCGCGGGTCGGATAGATCGTGCCGCCGTTCGATTTCAGAATGAGGCAGGGGGGCATATCGTAAGCCGAAAGATCGACTATCGTCATGCCGTTGTCGACGGTCGTGACGCCCTTCGCCTTGAGCTCGTCTATGACCGCGGGCATCTTGTCCTCATAGAACGCCTCGCCGTTATAGCTGTCGAACTCCACGCCGAGCAGATCGTAAACGCGCTGCGCTTCCCTGATCGTCAGCTCCTTGAACCACTGATAGAGCTCCCAATTCTCGGGATCGTGCAGCTCGATGGAGCGGAACGCCGCCCTCGCCTCGTCGTCGAGAGAGGGATCCTTTTCCGCCTCCTGATGGAATTTGACGTAAAGATCCACGAGCTCGCGCGTCGGGGACGCGGCGTTTTCGATCCTTTCCTTATCGCCCCACTTCTTGTAGGCGACGAGCATTTTTCCGAACTGCGTGCCCCAGTCGCCCAGGTGGTTGATCCTGACCGGGTTGTAGCCCAGGTGCCGGAATATCCTCGAGAGCGAATGCCCGAGCACCGTGGTGGTGATATGGTGTATGCCGAAGGGCTTGCAGATATTGATGGAGGAAAAGTCGATGCAGACGTTCCTCATACCGCCCTCGTCGGAAGAACCGTAGAAATCGCCCTCCTCAAGCACCTTGAGGACGAGCTTTTTCGCCTCGCCCGTGCGGTCGAGGAAGAAATTGAGGTACCCGCCGGCGGGCTCCGCTTTCACGATGCCGCCGAAGCCCTCGAATTCCTTTGCAAGCTCCGCGGCGATCATGGGGGGCGCCTTGCGAAGAGCCTTCGCAAGCTTGAAGCAGGGCAGCGCGATATCGCCCTTGTCGGGGGTGGGAGGCGTCTCGAACCAGCCGAGGACGTCCTCTTCGGTAACGCCGGCAAAGGCGGAGACCTTCGCGGCAATGCTTTCGTGTATAGTCATGTGGGCACAAACCTCCACTTTAATTCTAACATTCCTATTATAGCATAAATATTTTCTGTTGCCAATAGCGAATTTATTTGTTATAATACTATGATATGGAGAATAATACGCCGGAAAAACTGAATGAAGAAGCAAAGAAAAAGCGCCGCAAGAGGAACAGGCTGTTCAATACGGTGCTCTATATCGTTGCCGCCGTTCTGATAATTTCCGGCGTGATCATCATTTTAAGGGATCAGACGGATATCTTCAATCACAACACCGCCGAGATCCCGGACGTTACACGCCCGCCGGACAGCACTCCCGGACCGTGGGTGACAGCCCCTCCGCCAACGGAGATCGCTTCCGACGCCCCTTTGCCATCGGCGGGACCTTATGAAACTCCCGGGCAGACCCCCGGACAAAACGAGACTCCCGCTCCGGACCATACTGCCGGACCCGGCGCCACTACCGCTCCCGGACCGCATAACGGCGGCACGGGCGACCCCTCCGCTCCGGTCGGCGTTTATTTCGAGGAGCATGGGATATCGGTAAAGGTGATCCCCGTAGGCGTCAACGCCAACGGCGAAATGGCAACGGTCCCCACTCACGATATCGCGGGCTGGTATAAGTACGGCTCCGCGCCGAATGAGCCGGGCAACTGCATAATCGCCGGTCACAACAGGTACCACGGGCAGAAGGGTCTCTTCTCGATACTGCATAAGGGTCTCAAGGTCGGAGACCACGTGTGGGTAACGCTTGAAAGCGGCGACGTCGTGTTCTACACGGTGGAGTCGATAACGAGCTACAAGTACGACGCCGTACCGACAGAGGTCATGGCGCAGACCTGGGATACAAGGCTCACGCTGATCACCTGTCTGGGTGATTACGACCACATACTGCATATGTCGCGCACAAGGGTCGTCGCGGTATGCAGACCAATCAACTGAACAATTGAAATATTTAGGAGGTTTAATAATATGTCAGGACATTCCAAATGGGCAAATATCAAGGAATGAACTGACCGTATCCTCTTAAAACAACGAAAGGTCCGGGCCGGATAAAGCCGTTCCGCGACCGAAGGGAGCCGCGCGGGGCAGCGCGGGCGCGGCGCGAGAGCCGCAAGACCGCGATCACGCAAGTACGGATAACCGCTCCTGCGAGATGGGATCCGCAGCGCGGCACAACGAAAAGCGCCTTGCGGCGTCTGCCAAAAAACAAAAAAAGATTAATACCGAGGAGGTTTATTATGTCAGGACATTCCAAATGGGCAAATATCAAGAACAAGAAGGAAAAGACCGATAACGCGAGGGGCAAGATCTTTACGAAGATCGGCCGTGAGATAGCGATAGCCGTCAAGGAGGGCGGCGGCGATCCCGCCAACAACTCCAAGCTGCGCGACGTCATCGCCAAGGCGAAGGCGGCGAACATGCCCAACGACAATATCAACCGTTCCATCAAGAAGGCGGTCGGCGAGGGCGCCGGCGTCAACTACGAGGAAGGCTCTTACGAGGGTTACGGTCCCGCCGGCATCGCTCTCATCGTGGAGGTCGTTACCGACAACAAGAACCGCACCGCCGCGGAGCTCAGGCATATCTTCGATAAGTACGGCAACGGCATGGGCAACACCGGCTGCGTTTCCTATATGTTCGACAAGAAGGGCGTTATCGTTATAGAGCGCACTTCCGAGACCGATGAGGACGAGCTCATGATGGCGGCGCTCGACGCCGGCGCGGAGGACTTCGTTCCCCAGGACGACTGCTTCGAGGTCTACACCGCACCGAACGACTATTACGCCGTGCGTGAGGCGCTCGAGGGCATGGGTCTCAACATACTCTCCGGAGAGGTCGAGATGATCCCCCAGACCACCGTCGACGTGACCGATCCCGAGATGGTCATGAAGGTGCAGAGGCTCCTCGATATGTTCGACGACGATGACGACGTCCAGAACGTCTACCACAACGCCAACCTTCCCGAGGAAGAGGAAGAGGAATAACTCAATAACAAACACCGAACGCGGCCGTTGGGCCGCGTTCGTCATATCGATAAAGAAAGGAAGTTTATAATGCCCTGCACAACGATACTCGTAGGCAAAAAGGCCTCGAACGATAACTCGACCATGATCGCCCGCACGGACGACGGACATTTCGAAACCAAAAAGCTCATAGTCCTCGAGCCGAAGGATCACAAGAAAAAGTATAAGTCCGTCATATCCCACGTTGAGATAGAGCTTCCCGGCGATCCCATGCGCTGCACCGCGTGCCCCAGCGTCAATCCCAAGAACGGCGTGTGGGCGGCGACCGGCGTCAACGCCGCAAACGTAGGCATGACCGCGACGGAGACCATCACCACCAACCCCCGCGTGCTCGCGGCGGATCCTTTGGTCGTTTACAAAAAAGCCGAAAAGCGCGGCGAAAAGGACGTTCCCGGCGGCATCGGCGAGGAGGATATCGTAATGCTCGTGCTGCCCTACGTAAAGACCGCGAGGGAGGGCGTACTGCGCTTTGCGGAGCTTCTCGAAAAGTACGGGACGTACGAATCGAACGGCGTCGCCTTCAACGACGAGAACGAGGTCTGGTGGATGGAGACCATCGGCGGGCATCATTGGATGGCAAAGCGCGTGCCGGATGACAGGGTCGTTATTATGCCCAACCAGTTCGGCATGGATTCGTTTGACCTTGAAGACGCGTTCGGCAAAAAGAAGGCGCATATGTGCTCCGCGGATCTTAAGGAGTTCATAGCGGAAAACCGCCTCGACTGCAATCAGAACGGCGAGTTCGATCCGCGAAAGATATTCGGCTCGCATTCCGATCAGGACCATATCTACAACACCCCGCGCGCCTGGTTCATGGGCAGATACCTTACCCCCACGACCCACAGGTGGGAGGGGGAGAACGCCGAGTTCGGTCCCGAGAGCGACAATATCCCCTGGTCGTTCGTGCCCGAAAGGAAGCTCGCCGTGGAGGACGTAAAGTACATGCTCTCCTCCAACTATCAGGGCACGCCGTACAATCCCTATCTCAACCGGGATACCGGCATGCGCGGCAAGTACCGCTCCATAGGCATCAACCGCACCGGAGTCACCTCCGTCTGCCAGATAAGGAGCGGCGTTCCCGAGGCGATACGCGGCATCGAGTGGATCTGCTTCGGCTCCACCACGTTCGACGCGCTCTTGCCCGTCTATCCCAACGTGCACAAAATGCCCGCGTACCTCTCGAACGTCACGCTCGACGTCTCGACCGATAATTTCTATTGGGCAAGCTGTCTTATCGGCGCGCTCGCGGATCACAGCTACAACACCTGCGCGCAGTTCATCGAAAGGTATCAGTTCACCGTCATGGCGAAGGGCCGCCGCATCGTAAAGGAGTACGACGCGAAGATCGCCGAGACCGGCGATATCTCCCTCTGCGAAAAGGCGAACGACGAGCTTGCCGAAATGGCGAAGGCGGAATCGACCAAGACCCTTAACAGCGTCCTTCTCGAATCCCAGAAGACCATGAAGAACGGTTACAACAGAGCGGATAACTGACGAATATAAAATAGGAAGGGGAGGGTGAAAAACCCTCCCCTTCCTATTTTATTGCTCATTTTTTAAGGCTCAGTATTATCCCGAGTGCGATACTCAGCGCCGCCGCCATTGCTACCTGATACTCTTCAGGCAGCATGAAAGTCAGCGTGTGCGCGGGGATCCAGAACAGCGGTATCGTCTTGAACAGCGTGAAGCTCACGAAGCCATGCCAGTCCACACCGTTCACAACTCCCTTCAAGCCGGGCTTCTTAACGCCGCCGTGCCTCAGTTCAAGGTACTTGTCCGTGCATTTGTGTGTCGCCATGAAGGTCGGTCCGAAAGTCAGGTTCATCACCGCCGCCGTGTAGAATGCCCTTAAGAGCTTGCTCCAGAACCCTTCGTCCTTGCCTGGCAGCAGCCCCGCGTCCATCAGCCCCGTGACGCCCAGCAAATAGGTCTTCATCATAAACGTGATCGCAATGCCGATCAATCCCCATATCAGCATGCGCCAGCCGATATAGTACGGCGCCGCCCAACCCTTCCTGCGGATCATCATCGCAAAAACCTCGCCCGCGGTGGCGAGCAGACCGAATTTGACAAAGCCCATTATGTACGGGTGCCCGGCGGAGAGCCCCTTGAACACCTCCCGCGCGGAAGGTATGATGAGCACCGCCGCAAACGCAAGCACTATTATAATGGAAGCAATACCCGCTATAACGGGGAAGACGGACTTTTTCATACTGCACCTCGCTGCTGAATTTGCATTTATATCTTAACACAACCGCTTGCGTATTGCAAACCGTGGAGGGCGTCGCGCGGGATTTTTACTCCGAAAAAAAGCGGCATGCGCCGCCGCGAAATAATATATCAAAAAAATAATGGATTGGGACCTTTTTTTTATTGACAGAAGAAACGGTTTGTAGTAAGATTACGATGTATAAGGCTTACTATGTCATCCTATGTTCGCATGGTATGTCATATATAGTTGAAATCAAATTTTGTTATATTTCTCAAAGGAGGAAGGAACTTTGAACAAGCGTTTTGCAAAAATCATTTCGCTGATGCTCGTCCTTGTAATGGTCCTCGGCGTTGTGCCCGGTTCGGTATTTGCCGGTCCGCAGTACAATGACGGAACCAACGGATTCGGCGATCTGATCCGTAACTGGTGGGAGATCATCGTACGTCCCCTGCCCTGGTACAAACCCACGCCGAATTATCCGGCGCAGTCCTTCGGCGGCGACGATCTCGGCGGCCTTTACGTCAATGTTGAGGCTCCTGCGGGCGCTCTGCCCGAGGGGACCGAGATGTACGTCGAAAGGGTCTACAACACCACGAATATCCAGACCGCGGTCGATAACAGCGACCTCGTTAACGGCGACGTTATCGCGGCAGTGGATATCACCTTCTACCATAACGGCGCCGAGTTCCAGCCCGGCAGCGACGTTAAGGTTACGCTTTCCTACGCCGGCTTTGACGGTTGTGACGATCTCTCCGTCGTCCACATCGGCGCCAGCGCTGAGGAAGTCGTGAACGAAGTTCCCTTCGTCGATCCCGTCGAGGACGTCGAGTCCGATGGCGAGACCGTCTCCTTCGACGCGCGTGACTTCTCCATTTACGCGGTCGTCGGCGATAACGAAACAGGCGATCGTGCTCGTCTGACCGTTGAGTTCTATAACGGCACCCAGCTGATCCAGACCGCTATCGTCACAAAGGCCGGTATCAGCCTCATCGCGCAGACCATTCCCGATCCCACAATCGTTCAGGATCCCAATGATCATACGACCTTCTGCGGTTGGATCATCGATAAACCCAATTATACTAAGGACGACGTCAAGGGCGACCATACCATCAATTACGTAAGGGCAGCCGTTGCAGAGCGTCTTACCGACGAGTATGATCCTGTTGTCGAGGGTGAGGTCATGCGTGTTTACGCCATGTTCTTCCATTACTATGTTGTCTCCTACATTGGTGAGAACGGCGACGTTGTCCTTTACTCCGAGGCTATTTACAGCAAGGATAGTCCCATTGATTACACGATCCAGATGGCTTACTCCCCGACCGATCCTTCCCAGTATCGTTTCCTGGGTTGGGCGGTCCAGGGTCAGCCCGATGTTTATGAAAACGGCGATCATTACTCCCTCGCTTCCGACCTGGTCCTCAGGGCAAAGGTGCAGAGGGGTTATTGGCTCATGTTCGATGAGAATCCCGACGGCAATCATAATGGCGCTACCTATCGTCCTCCCGTGTTCTGCGAAAACGGCACAGTGACCACTGCGGATAGGCCCGCGAATCCCGAGCTCGTCGGTTACACCTTCGACGGCTGGTATCGTGACAAAAACTTCACTCAGCCCTTCAGCTTCACCGGCACTCTTGCTGCGCATACCACCGTTTACGCCAAGTGGACGCCGAACGCCACCGCGATCTATACGGTCCTCGTCTGGAAGCAGAATATTGACGGCAACGGTTACGATTTCGTTGAGTCCATAAGGCTCACCGGTGCGGTCGATGCAAACACGTCCAGCGCGATCGTTACGAGCGGCAGCGGCAATAATTCCTATGTCTCTATCGACGGTGAAAGGAAACAGTATACCGGCTTCCATTATAAAGAGACGACGGGTGATTCGACCATTGCGCGCAACAACTCCTCGGTAGTCAATGTCTATTATGACCGCAACCAGCATACGCTGACCTTCCAGGTCCCGAACGGAAGTTTCACGCGGCTTTCCTCCACACCTACGGCTAATGATAACAATCAGGATGTCTACGGTTATGTGAGCGCGGGTTCGGCTTATGATTCAGATTACAACAGGTTCTATTGGTCAACCGGATATACCAAGCTTTATGCAAGGTACGCAAGCTCTTCGGCTACGTCTAGATCATGGTTCTTTAAGTCTGATTCCAGAACGATAAACGGTCAGACATATTATCTGTGGATCCCCTATAATTCCGACTATTACGGAAGTTCTTCCAACTCCGGCTATTATTATGAGCCCAGTGGTTGGACTACGATCAAGACCATCTCCATGGGTTACGGTCAGTTTATCGGTGATCAGTTCCCGATTACCGGCACCAACGGCGTTACTTACAGCGGAGGTGAGCGTTGGTTTCCCAACCCCACCACCACAAACTGGCAGCTTCCCATTGTCTATATCGAGACCATGCCTGATGAGGATGTCAATTTCCATCTCAATCAGGTTGCAAGGCCCGTAAAGACCATGGTCATGTACGTTGAGGCTCTTCCCGGCACCGATACGTCGAATGCCAACGTTTCCAATGATGGGGAGCCTGCCGAAGTAGTTACCTACAATGGCAATACGTACGTGCTCTATAACTATGTATCCGCATATTATAACGGCGTTTCTGCGGAGGACTATGTTGATATTCCCGGATTCACAAAGCTTTGTGTTACCGATAACAGCAACAATACCCTGACGCTTCACGCCGTAGATAATGTAACCGGTCAGTACTATGAGTGGGATACTGAAAAAGATGCGACTGTACGTTTCTACTATACCCGTAACAGCTACAAGATCCTCTATGAGGACGGCTCTTATTACAACGGCAACCAGGAGCTGATGACCGACGTCTCAAGCCGCGGTTATCTCGGCGAGTCTGCAGCTCTCTATTATGGCGCCGACATTTCTTCCTATAATAAAAACGAAGCCAACTTTTTTGAGCCCTCTTATGACGGCTACATCTTCGAAGGCTGGTATCTTGACAAAACGGGTACTCAGGAAGCTGATTTTGACACCATGCCTCTGGGCGGCGTGACTGTTTACGCCAGGTGGCAGAAGATCCAGTACCGTGTGTTCCTGCATAACAACGGCGGCACCTATGTCGACGCATCCCAGGATTCCGATTTCCGTATCAACTGGGGCGAATCTGTATCCGAGCCCGCTATTACGAGGACCGGATATGAACTCGTCGGCTGGTTCACCGATCCCGGCTTCACCCAGCCCTACAACTTCAAGACCAAGCTCACCAACGATACCGTCACAGCCGCTTATACCGATAAGCTTTCCTCTGACGTTCCCCGTTACTGGATAACCCGCAAGCTCGACCTTTACGCCAAGTGGCACAAGGTACTTGACGGCGCCAACGGTCTTACTATTGTTTACAACGCCGTGGCTTATGACACGACTCCCGGTAACATGGGTTCCGCCGGCGATATCACTTGGACCGATCCCCTTGTTTATCAGGATCAGGCGGATGCGATCGGTCGCTCCGCTTCGTCTCCCGATGATAACGAGCATTACGTATTCCTCTATTGGGAAATCATGAATCCCGACGGTACTCCCTCCGGCAAGTTCGTTTATCCCGGCCAGGAATTCACCGTGGATTATGATGACGCCGTAATGACTCCCCATACCAACATCGTCAACGCCAACGGCGTGCCTCAGCATAGGGGCTTAAGGACCTTTACTGAGAAGACGAAGACGAGCAATGAGCCTGCGACAAGGGCGACCGAGACTTACGAAAAGGTAACCGGATCTTCCCTTGAGGTAGGCAGCAAGTACCTGATCACGTATACAACGGGTAACACTGCCTATATTATGGGGAATACTATGTATTCCTCCAGTGCCGATTATCTCCTTGCTGTCTCTGCTACGGTATCCAGCAACACTATCACGGGCGATTACAGTGCTTATCTGTACACTGTTGAACAGTCCTCCGGATACTATATGTTCAAAAACGCGACCACGTCGCAATACTTTGGGCTTAAAAGCACAACATCGGCCGGGCTTACGATCAACAATACTGGCACGGATCTAGCAAAATGGTCCTGGAGCGGCACTTATATGACCAGCCAGGGCACCAATACTACAACCGGTTATCCGTATCTCGGTTCAACGACTTATGATGGCACCAGATACTTCCGCGGAGTTGATTCTTCCACTAACAGGATCACGGTTACTTTCTACAAGGTCAACGAAGCTTCCGCCTCTGGTGAACTCGATGAGGCTTTGAACGTCTCGGGCGGCGAGCTCCACTTCACGAGCACAGGCTCTTATCCCTGGTATGTACCCAGCGGTCAGACCTATGCCGAGTCCGGAAACTATCATGCTGCAAGCAGCGATTCCGTCCTCACGATGGATTCTGTACATCTTACCGCCGGCTCCACCCTGACCTTCAAGTACTATGCCGGCTCCGAGAGTCAAAACTACGATTATCTCTACTTCAAGGTAAACGGCACTGACCAGAGCAACGCGACCAACGCCTTCACTCATAAGGGCGGCTCCGGCATGAGCGGCTTCGCGACCTTCACGTATACCGCCGCCGCCGAGGGCGATTACGTCTTCTCCTGGGGCTATACAAAGGACGGCAGCTATAACACCGACCCTGACTGCGCTCGCCTTGACGACGTTGAGCTGACGATTGCTTCCGCGTCCAACGATATTACCGTCACCTTTGACGCGAACGGCGGCTCCGGTACGATGGCGAATCAGACAATGCCCGCCAACACGGCGACTGCTCTCAACGCCAATACCTTCACCCGCAGCGGCTATAGCTTCGCCAGTTGGAACACCGCTCGCAACGGCAGCGGCACCTCCTATGCCGACGGACAGTCCGTTACCCTGACTGCTGACGTTACGCTCTACGCTCAGTGGACCGCTAATGCTTCGGAGGACGTCACCTACAAGCTCGTTCAGACCCCCGTCTCCGGCGTGGGCTACATCCTTGTTGCGGACGGCTCCGTCTCCGGCACCACCGGCTATGCAGTTACCGACAGTACGATGACCAACTCGAGCGGTCCCCACATGGGCGCGACCGCGGTCACCGTCAGCAGCGATAAGTCCACCGTCACCGTGCCCTCCTCGATCCTCAGTTCCATCGTATGGACTCCCGCCACCTCCGGCAGCGGCTATACGTGGAAGGCTTCGAGCGGCAATTACATCGGCTTGAGCTCCGGCGGTTACCTCCAGCCGGATACCACTTCGAGGGTATGGCTCTATACTTCGGAAAAACGCTTTGACAACAATCAGGTCATTGACGCATTCCGTTATATGACGTATGCCAGCGAAAACACTTGGTATACAGTTTCCAAATCGACCAGCAATTCCAACGTCATCAACCTCTATGCCCGCGCCTACACCCTGACTGTCAACTACGTCATGGAGGACGGCACCACGCCTCCCGCTGCGCAGGTCATGCAGGTCGCCCAGGGCGAGAGCTACAGCGTACCCAGTCCGACGGTTTCGGGCTATACGCCCAGCACGGCGACGCTTTCCGGCACGATGCCCGGTCGTGACTACAGCGTGACGGTCACCTATACCAAGGAAGAGACGCCTTCCGGCGGCACCGAGGTTTGGGTACCCACGAATACGATCATTCCCAATGAGGATTATCTTATCGGTTTGGTCGTTGACGGCGTCACCTATCTTGTGCTGAATTACAGCAACACTTACGACGCATACTATAAGAACTTTACCAGCACCGGCGGTGCATATCCCTACTATAGGCAGGCTTACGCCGCTCCTGCGACTATCGAGAACAGCAACGTTGTTGCCGTTACCGGTGAAGCAACTGATCTGAAGTATGCCACATGGCAGTTCTCTTCCTCCAGCGGCGGAACGATTACGGCAGACGTAGGCGGCGAGACAGTGTACCTCTACCTGGCACGCACCGGATCAAGCAGTTCGTACATTTACTGGGCATGTCCGTATAGTAGCTCGACCAGCTTTACCTATAACAGTACCAACCATAGGCTGAGCTCCGGCAGCAGTTATTATGTCGCATACTTTACTAAGAGTGATGTCCACTACATGGATATTACCAACAGCAGCGATAATGCGGCTTACATCCAGCTCTACCACAAGGAGATCGTCGCCGATACCTACACCGTAACCTTCTACGGCTGGCAGGGCGAGGTGATCGGCACTCCTCAGACGGTCAGTGACGGCTCCTGCGCGACCGCGCCCACCGTTACCGCTCCCACCAATTACGTCTTCCAGGGTTGGACTAAGGATGACGATACGACCACGATCTATACCAAGGAGCAGATCGATGCGATGCCCATCACCGCGGATACCGAGTTCTATGCTTACTTTACGACTGTGTCCGGTAAGCCGGTCTATACGGTAATATTCGTCAATTGGAACGGTGAGACCATAAGCATCCAGAGCATTGAAGAAGGTGGAGACGCTGTAAAGCCCGCAGACCCCACCCGCCCGGGTTATACCTTCACCGGTTGGGATGCGAACTTCACCGGTGTTCACAGCGATCTTGTTGTCAATGCGAACTTTGCAAGGGAAGTAACAAAGGACTACACCATTACCGTCCGCGCCGTTTACGGTCCCAAGGTGCCCATTAAGCTCACCCATATCACCTGGTACGCGAACAACGGCACCGGCAATAAGATGGATTCCGAGGATGTTACGCCGAACGCGAAGATCAACATCGAGCTCCCGAAGGATGAGGGCGGCAACGCTATGTTCACCTGGGAGAATCACGTGTTCCTCGGTTGGGCAAGGCTCGACGAGTCTGACAGTGAAGGACATCCCATCACTATCGGCAATCAGGTCGCATTGAATGAGGACAATCTCTTCCTCAAGTGGGATGGTTCGACCAAGAAGTTCTACGCGCATGTTCCCGAGAACAGCTCCGCGTGGAAGGAAGTCACTCACGTTGCTGCTGACGAGCTGCTTCCCTACCATGGCATGTACGCGGTATGGGCAGAGGTGTTCTACGTCTACCATTCCGGCACCGGCAAGGTAGAGCAGATCGTACGTACCACCAAGGCCGGCACGACCTTCGATCTTGCGAACAGGACTTCCGAAGGTTACCTCTACGGCGGTTACTACAAAGATTACGCGGGCAAGTCCTCCAATTTCAACGAAAAGACGATGGGCTGGACTGCGATTCGCGGTATCGATGATTTCACGAACTCCATGAACGTCCAGACCAAGGATGATACCGGCGCGAAGAAGTACAACGGCTTCAACGTCAAGTGGGACGGCAGCAAGGCGTACAGGTTGGAGGATGGGATCGGCAACGGTCTCGGCATCACTCCCGTAGCGGGCCAGACCTACTTCATCAAGGAAGTTCCTGCTGCGAAGTACCTCCGTCCGTATCTGCATTACACGTTCTACAAGACGTCAGATGATGAAAATGCGGAAATGCCCATATCGACCGCATGGCTGATAAGCGATGTCGATGATAACAACTACAGCCAGGCCGGCTTTGTGATCATCTCCGCCAATAACGAGGCTTCGGTCGTTAAGTCCCTGACGGTGACGACAAACACCGATCCCGACAATACCATCACCCTGACTGCCATGAGGATCTTCGGTGCACGCGGATATCTGTCCTACCTGACTGTAATCAAGGACCGCTATGACGGAACGGATCCGATCTCACTCCTTGCCGACGGCGACAGAGTTGCGCAGTATTGGGTAACTCCCGATGGTTTGATCGTTACCGGCACTGCGGAGCGTACCTATTCCAGCCTTGCAAACACAAGCATAAGCGCAAATACGCTGGATGTTGAGTCCGTGATCTCGGTCTTTAACGCGACGAATCCTTCGCCCGTTGTTAAGCCCGGCAAGTAATCAAGAAAGAGGTGGATAATATGAAAAAAGCATTCACACTTCCCTTCGTTCTCATGTCCCCTGCCGAACCCGAGCCCACTTCCGTAGTCGGTGGCGGTACAGGTCAGGGCGGAACTGATCCGCTTACCCAAGCAATGTCCTATTCAAGTTGGATAGAAACAAATATCTGGGAGGATTTCGACGACAACGGGAACGGTCATGCCGACTGGGAAGATTATCTCCTTTGGTGGACAGAATGCGGTTTCCCGACGGATCTTTGGGATGAGCTGAACCCTCAAAATCCCTATCCCGGTCCCGGAAACAACTGATCTCGCCAACCAACCCCAAGCGCGGGGCATATGCCCCGCGCTTTTCCTATGCCCAAGTCAGGGCGTTTCCTTTTTACACTTGACAGGCAGTATTTGTCGTGTATAATAAAATAGATGAAGAAGGTCTTCCAAGTTGAATATGCGGGGCATCCGGTGCGGTACTCTTTTCTGTATCCGCTGACGAAGCTGAATTTCCGCAGTTACATTCGCCAGGCAGAAGGGGAGGAGTATGACGTCCGCGTCTCTCCGGAACTGATCGAGCTTGGGCGGAAGCTCTTGCCCGAGGACTCTGCCGATCATTACGTGGAGTATCGTTGTCTGATACCGCTCACGGCAAGGGCGCTTTTAAGGTGGAACGCGTGCATATTCCACTCGGCTTCGTTCGTGATGGGCGGGTATGCGTGGTTGGTCACCGCACCGAGCGGCACCGGAAAAACGACGCAGTATTTCAACTGGCAGAGGCTTTTTCCCGGCGAGATAACGATGATCTCCGGCGATATGCCGGTGCTTACGCCGCAGGAGGACGGGTCGATACTCGTTTCCGGCACGTCGTGGAACGGCAAGGAGAACATCGGCAGCAAGCTGTCGGCGCCGCTCGGCGGCGTGGTGCTGCTTGAGCAGGCGGGGGAGAACACCCTCTCGCCGATGGAGCCGAAGGACTGCATACTCCCGTTTTTCAATCAGTTCATCGTCCGTCCCGATACGGAGGAGGAGATACGTTCGCTTGCGCTGCTGATGGAAAAGCTCCTGAACGCCGCGCCGGTGTGGCGGCTCAGGAACAAGGGCGACGACGATTCCACAAGGATGCTCCGCACGCAGTTTATGGACAGGCTCGCGGCGCTGAAAGGAGGCACCGATGGATAAATACGTGACAAGGCCGGGCATAGTGCTCACCTCGATCTGCGGCGAATATGTGCTCGTCGCGGCGAAGGATCAGCTCGAAAAATGCCCTTACGTTACGCAGCTCAACGATTCCTCCGCGTTTTTATGGAAAAAGCTTTCGTCCGGCGCGGACGCAGACGGGCTTTTCGAGGCGGTGCAGGCAGAATTCGATATCGACGATCCCGCCGTTATACGGCAGGCGATCGAGGATTTTATACGGCAGATGAGGGAGCTTAACTACTTGATCCCTGCCGAAGAGAAAGGAGAAACAGATGAGTAAAAAAGGTATCATCACGATAGTTGCCGCGGTGCTGATCGTTATCATCGCCGCTGTGGTCCTTAGATTTACAGTATGTAATAATACGGAGAAGGGCGATCCCAAACCTTCCGACGTGCCCGCCGTTACCGACGGGACGGAAGTGACGACCGACCCGAATGCGACGACCGACCCGAATGCGACGACCGATCCCGATGCGACGACCGATCCGAACGCGACGCAGGATCCCGACGCTACGCAGGATCCTGACACGACGCAGGATCCCGAGGGCGCCGGCGCGATACAGGACGGCGGCGATATCATCATAGTCGTTCCCAGCGGTCAGGGTCAGGGAGGACTGTGATCCAAACAAATGAGCAGGACCGAAGAACTGTTTCTTGATGCGCTCCGCTGTGCGCTGCACAATGAGCAGGTTCAGTGGGCGAAGCCCCTCGCGAGCGAGGAATGGCTTCGCCTTTTTCGGCTTGCGGATGAAAATAACGTCTATCCCCTTATAGTTGAGGCGACCCAAGCTTCCGAAGCCCTTTCCGCGCTGTCGAAAAGGCGCGAGCGTGCGATCGCCAAGGCAAGGCGGCTGACCGTCAATCAGGCTTCGCGGACCGGCGAATTCATACTGCTGCTGAGGTTCCTTAAAGAAAAAGGACTCGATCCTATTATCACGAAGGGCATGATCTGCCGCAGTCTTTATCCCAATCCGGAGGAGCGCCCCTCGGTCGATGAGGATATGCTGATCGATCTCGCGGAAATGCCGCGCTATCATGAGGCGCTGACCGAGTTCGGGCTCCCGCTTTTCGAACCGGACTGTGATATAGAGAACGATTTCGAAGTCGCCTATCGCGACGACAAACGCGGCGTTTACGTGGAGGTGCATAAGCGTTTCTTCTCGCCCGATTCGTCCGCATACGGCGATCTGAATGATTTCTTCACCGGCGTGCGGGAACGAAGCACCGAGATCAAATTCGCCGGCACGTCCGTCCGTACACTCTCGCCGACGGACCATATTCTGTACCTCATACTTCACGCTTACAAGCATTTTCTTCACAGCGGAGTGGGCATAAGGCAGCTTGCGGATATCAATATGTTCGCGGCAAAATACTCCGGGGAGATCGATTGGCAGTACGTACGCTCCTCCTGTGAAAAGGTCAGGGTGGATAAGCTTGCGTCCGCTATGTTTCTGATAGGCGAAAAGCACCTCGGCTTCACAATTCCGGAGGTCTTTCGCGGCATCGAAACAGATGTGGAGCCCTTCCTCAACGACGTGCTGTCGGGCGGACTTTACGGCGCGAACGACATCAATCGCCTGCATGCCAGCACCATGACGCTCGAGGCGGTCGCCTCCCATAAGGAGGGGCGCCGCAGAAAGGGCGCGCTGCACTCCGTTTTCCTTCCCGCCCGCGATCTGGAGGGAAGATACCCCTTCCTCAAAAACAAGAGATGGCTGCTGCCCGCAGCGTGGATCGCGCGGGTGTGGAATTACGTGTTCAGGCACGAATACGGTCCCGTCAGCGCAAAGGAGAGCCTGAGGATCGCCAAAGACAGGATAGAGCTTTTGAAGGAGTACGGAATAATCAAATAGACAATACCCCCGAGCCCCCGAAACACAGAAACGTTTCGGGGGACTTTTTGTTTTGCATTATTTGCCAAACACATCGAATCTGCTTTTATGAGTTGCATTTTTCATCATGGTGTTATATAATAAACTGATATGAGATCGCCTGATGATAAAGGGGAGAAAAAGGCCTTTTTCAACTCCCTGCATATGTTGAGAGAGAAAAAGAAGGACGGCAGTCTGCACGAAATAATCGACGACTGGCGTTGGATCTTCACGTACACGAAGCGCCATAAGCTCGCGGTCGTGTTCTATATCATACTCGGCATACTGTCCACAACGCTCACGCTCGTTGCAAGCGTCGCGGGCAAATACTCCATCGACATCATCACCGGGCATATGACGTCGAAGCTTGGTCTGCTCATCGCCATAATGGTCGGAAGCGCCGTATTGAGCCTTGTGTTTTCAAGCCTCATAAACCGCATCTCGGCAAAGATCGATATCAACATCAACAACGATATCCAGGCGGATATCTTCGACCAGATAATCGACGTCGATTGGAAGTCGATCAGCAATTATTCGAGCGGCGATCTGATCAACCGCTTCAACAGCGACGTAAGCACGGTCAGCAAAAACGCGATAAGCTGGCTGCCGTCCATAATAATAGCGGTCTATAATTTCATCGCGACCTTCGTGCTCATCTGGCATTATAACAAGGTCATGGCGATACTTGCCTTTGCGAGCGCGCCGATAATGCTCCTCATGAGCAAGTACTTCATCAGGAAGCAGCGCGAGTATGCCCGCAAGGTCAAAAAGACCGGAAGCGAAATGATGGGCTTCGAGGTAGAGACCTTCTACAACTTCGATACCATCAAGTCGTTCGGCATCATGGAGACCTACGGCAGGAAGCTCCGCGAGTGGCAGAAGAAGTTCAAGAGCATAAGCCTTGATTACAATCTCTTCGTAATAAAGACCAACGTGTTCATGTCGGTGCTCGGGCTTATCGTGCAGTATGCCGCGTTCGGCTATTGCCTGTTCCTCCTGTGGACGGGGAAGATACTCTTCGGAACGATGACCCTCTTTTTGGAGCAGAGGGCGAGGCTCTCCGCGGCGTTCAACAGCGTCGTCGGCATAGTGCCGTCGTTCCTCACCAGCTCCGTTTCCGCGCACCGTATCCGCGAGCTTATCGAGCTCCCGAGGGAGAAGCATATCCCGGAGAGCTCCCAGCTCAAGGAGCTTGCGGCGGAGGGCTTCGAGGTCAGGATGGAAGGCGTCAGCTTCGCCTATATCGAGGATAAAAAGGTCATCGTCGATTCAGGCTTTAAGGCGGAGCCCGGAGAGATAGTCGCGCTGATCGGTCCCTCCGGCGGCGGCAAGACGACCATGATCCGACTCATGCTGGGGCTCATCAACCCGGACGAGGGCGTGGCGTTCCTGCGGGCTTCCGACGGGACCCGCGTCGAAATGAACGCCGACGCGCGCTATATGTTCTCCTACGTGCCGCAGGGAAATACGATCCTTTCCGGCACCGTTGCGGAGAATATGCGCCTCGTCAGGGAGGACGCCACCGACGAGGAGATCGTGAACGCCCTGAAGGTCGCCTGCGCATGGGATTTCATTGAGAAGCTGCCCGACGGCATAAACAGCAAGGTGGGCGAGCGCGGCAAGGGCTTCTCCGAGGGACAGGCCCAGCGCCTTGCCATCGCAAGGGCGGTCCTGCGCGACGCGCCGATACTGCTGCTTGACGAAGCGACCTCCGCGCTCGACGTTGAGACCGAGCGGAGAGTATTGAGGAACATAGTCAGGGAGCGTCCGAACAAGACCTGTATCGTTACCACCCACAGACCGACGGTCTTGAACCTCTGCAAGCGCGTTTACCGCGTCGTCGACGGCAGCGTGACCGAGCTTGACGAAGAGGAATCGGGCAAAGCGGTCATCGACTTCTGATCGGGGGCAAACATGATCGATATCCATTCGCACATAATACCCGGAGTGGACGACGGAGCCGAGAGCACCGACGAAGCGCTCGCCATGCTCGGTATCGCTGCGTCGGGCGGCGTTTCGACCATCGTTGCCACGCCGCATTTCGATCCCGGCTCGGGTTATGAAAACGTCGTTTCCTCCTCGCTTGAGGAACGCTTCCTCCGCCTTGAGTATTCCGCCGGAGCGGAGGGGATACCCGTAAAGCTCGTAAAGGGCATGGAGATATTCGCGGGCGAGGACGTTCCGTACATGCTCGAGGACGGCTTGCTGTGGACCCTCGGCGGAACGGATTACATACTTACCGAATTTGCCTTTACGGAGGATCCCGCGTATTGCCGGGAGTATCTGAGAAGATGCGCGCGGCGCGGCTTCAAACCGATAATCGCGCATCCCGAAAGGTACGTATTTATCCAGCACCACCCGCAGATCGCGTACGAATGGTGCAGGGAGGGGTACGGCCTCCAGCTCAACCGAGGCAGTCTCCTGGGACGCTTCGGTGAACAGGCGGAGATCATGGCATTGAGGCTCGTAAAGCACGGGCTCGCCGCCTGTATCGCGAGCGACGCGCACGGCGCGGATCGCCGCAGCACTTACTTGAAGGACGTCAAGGAGTTCCTCGATTCCGAAATGGGGGAAGAGTACTCCGATCTGCTTCTCAACAGGAATCCCGCAAGGATCCTTGCCGGGAAAGAGCTTCTGGGCTTCGAGCCCTATCCGTTTATTTGATCGGCCCCTTGGGGCGGAGGTTTTTCCTATGATGAAAAAACTGAGGATTGCATTGCTGGTATTCTTTATCGTGGTCGCGTCGGTATTTGCATATACCACGATCCGCAGAAGGATGAGCGTTGATTACGACGCGCCCGCGATCACCGCGGAGGATGACGTCATTTCGGTCAGCATCGCCGCCACCGATGAGGAGCTTCTGAAGGGTATGAAGGCGTATGACAAGATCGACGGCGACGTTACGAATACGCTGTTCGTCGTATCGAAGTCCAAATTCGTTGCAAAGAATACCCAGCAGATCCGCTATGCGGCGTTCGACAGCAACAAAAACGTCGGCACCTTCACCAGGGAGGTCGTTTATATCGACTACGTTTCGCCCAGGTTCCACCTGTACGCGCCTCTTCGCTACGCCAGCGGTACGACGGGCATTGATTATCTTGAGAATTTTTCCGCAGAGGACTGCCTTGACGGCAACATCACCAACCAGATGAAGATCACCTTCGGCAAAGTCACCGCCGCGGGCATTTCGGCTACAACGCAGCAGCTCAATATTCAGGTCACCAACAGCGGCGGCGATTCCTCGGTGCTCGAGCTCACCGCAAGCATGGAGGATTACCTCCTCTTCAGCCAGCTTGCGCCGGCGCTCAGGGAATACATTGCCTACGTTCCCAAGGGCGGCGTGATAGATCTCGAGTCGTACCTCGTGGGCGTGTGGTCCGCCGGCAGCAACAGGAGCTTTGCGGACGCCAAGCTTTCCGCCGATAACGTGTTTATCAACAAAAACGGGCTCAACTGCTCCGTTCCCGGAAGATACGACGTTATCTATCAGCTCAGGAACAATCTGGGAGAAGACCTCGGCACGGCAACTCTCATAGTGATAGTGGAGGAATGAGTATGGAAAGCAAGACTAATTACGGCTCGATACTTGACTCCATAAACTTCTACAGCATACTTCGCGACGTGGCGAGGAGCCTCTGGGCGATCGCGCTCGGCGCGATAGCGGTGGCGATGATAGCGAATCTCTTCGCTCACAGGAAGATGGAGAGCACTTACTCCACCAAGGCGACGTTCGTCATTACTTCAAGGACCTCCGGCAACTACGCCTACAACAACCTGAACGCCGCCGCGACTATGGCGGAAAGCAGCACCAACGTACTGAACAGCTCGCTTTTGAGGAGAAAGGTCTGCGAGGATATCGGCGTAACGAGCTTTAACGCCACAATGTCCGCAAACGCCATAAAGGACACGAACCTGATGACGCTCAGGGTCACCAGCGACACGCCCTGGAACACCTACAGGATCACCCGCTCCGTCATGAAAAACATGGAGGAGCTCACTAACCACATCTCGAGCGACATGGTCATGGAGGTCCTTCAGGATCCCGCCGTGCCCACAAGACCCGACGCCGCGGTTTCCCCCAGGAAGCAGATGATAAAGTACGGGGCCATTGCCGGCCTTGCGCTGACCGCGCTCTTCGTGTATCTCTCCTATAAGAAGGACACGATCAAGAGCGAGGAGGATCTCGAAGAGAAGCTCGACGCAAAATCCCTCGGCGAGCTCTATACGTACGGCAAACGCTCCATATTCCGCAGCAAGAAGAAAAAGAACAAGCTCCTGATCACCGAGCTGACCGCAGGATTCGAGTTCACGGAGCGCTTCAAAAAGCTCGCTGCGAGGATCGCTTCCGAAGCCGATAAGAACAACGCAAAGGTCATCATCGTCACAAGCGTGCGCGAGCATGAGGGCAAATCCACTGTCGCTTCGAACACCGCTCTCGCACTTGCGAGGAAGACGGACAGGGTGCTCCTTATAGACGGCGATATGCGCCGTCCGACGCTTGCATCGCTCTTCCTCGAGCCCGGTGAAAAGCCCGAGTACTCCCTCTCCGACGTGCTCGACGGAGCCGTCATACTTGAAGAGGCGATCTTCTGTGATGAAAAGAGGGATCTCGATCTTCTCCTCAGCGCCCATGGAAGTCCCAATTCCACGGACCTCGTCTCTTCGGAGGAGATGCAGCGGCTTATCGAGGACGTCCGGCTGGATTATGATTACGTTATTATCGACACTCCGCCCATGTCCCTCATGGCGGACGCGGAGGTGCTTGCGAATATTGCCGACCTCAGCGTGCTGACGGTCAAATACGATCTCGTTTCCGCAAGGGACATCAATGACGCGATCGACTCCCTGCGCGGCTGCCGTGCGGAATTCGCAGGCTGCGTTCTCAACGAGATAAAGAGCCTGCCCGGCGAGCGCGTCGCGGTGATCGGCTACGGCGGCTACGGCAGGTACGGTAAGTACGGTAAGTACGGCAGGTACGGTAAGTACGGCAAGTACGGAAAGTACGGCAACTACGGCAATTACGGCAACTACGGCGCATACGGCAGGTACGGTCATTACGGCGCGTACGGCTACTACGGTCACTATGGCGACGAACAGCGCGAAGAGCCGGAAAAGCCCGCCGAAAAGTGAGGATTGAATTATGAACGAGTCAACATCCAATAACGAACAAGATCTTGACATGATCGACATAAAGTCCTTCCTTTCGGACTTCTTCCACAGTTTGAAGAGGCTGTGGTGGGTCGTTCTGCTCATCACGGCAGCGGTCGCCGCATTCTTCTTCTTCCGCGTAACAAGGAACTATTCTCCCTCCTACGTGGCGGAGGCGACGGTTTCCGTTGAGCTCGTCAACGGCGGATCGTATGCGAACCGCAACACGGCGGAGCAGATGGGTCTCATATTCCCCTACATATTGAGCAGCGGCGCGCTTTCGGACGTCATCGCCGCGGATCTTCACACCAGCGGCGTGCCCGGTACAATACGCGCAACGTGTATAAAGGGCACCAACCTCCTTACGATAACCGTATCGGGTTCCGATCCGCAGCGCGTGTATGACGTGCTGCAGTCTGTGATAAGGAATTACCCGGAGGTCGCCCAGTACGTTGTCGGACAGACGGATCTCACCGTCATCGACGACAGGGGCGTGCCGACCGATACCGGTAAAGCCTCGGTCATCCGCGGCTCAATGAAAAAGGGCGCGATGATCGGCGCCGCGATAGGTCTCGGCATAGTCGTGCTCCATTCCCTGCTCTACCGCACCATCCGCAACGAGGACGATTTGAGAGCGCAGGTCAACGTGCCCTGCCTCGGCACGCTTCCCGTCTGCCATAAGAAGGAGCGCAGGAAGAGCACCATGGGCGAGATCAACATACTATTCGATAACAACCGCGACGAATACGTGGAGGCGATGCGCCTTATAAGGACGCGTATCGAGCGCGATCTCGGGCTCAATAAGGTGCTCATGGTAACGAGCTCCGTCGCAGGCGAAGGCAAATCGACCGTTTCGGCGAACCTCGCCGCGTCTATGGCGCTCAAGGGAATGAAGGTCATTCTCATCGACTGCGACCTGAGGAACCCCTCCGTCGCAAGGATGTTCAACGTTACGGGCTCCTATCCCGGACTTGCCGCCGTGCTTAACGGCAAGGCGACGATAGACGAAGCGCTCGTCGACGTTATGAAGGACGATAAGCCCACCGGTCTCAAGCTGATGCCCGGCGCCGATAAGTCCTCCCGTATGACCGAGACCCTCAGCAATGAGGAAATGGGCGAGCTGCTTGAAAAGCTTCGCGGCATGGCGGATATGGTCATACTCGACACGCCGCCTTCCGCGGTGCTCGTCGACGCTATGATGCTCGTCAGACACGTCGACGGAGTCGCGTACGTCGTAATGAACGATTACGCGCGCCGCCGCTACATCGTAAACGGCATGCAGGAGCTCGTCAATGCGGGCGCCCCCGTTACCGGCTTCATACTGAACGGCGCGGGCGGCAGCGGCTCGGGCAAATACGGCTACTACGGCAAATACAGCCGCTACGGGCGTTATGGATATAACCGCTACGGATACGGCTACTACAATAAGGGCGAGGACGACAAGAAGGATCGCGGCAGATGACCTGCCGGACCCGGGGGGAGGAACGAATGAGCAAGGGAAGGAACGATCAAAAAAAGAGACCTGCATCACAGGGCTTCTATGCCGTGGTGATGAAGCGTTTCTTCGATATAGTTCTTTCGGCGCTGGGGCTGATTGCGCTCTGGCCGCTGCTCGCAGTATCGGCGATACTCGTAAAGGCTTCCTCCGAAGGTCCCGCCATATTCAAGCAGAAGCGCCTCGGGCGCGGCGCTGCGGAATTCACGATCTATAAATTCCGCACCATGCGCATAAACAGCGAGCATACCGGCTCCGGCGTGTACAGCGACGATAACGACCCCCGAATGACGAAGATCGGCAAATTCCTGAGGAAAACGTCGATCGACGAACTGCCCCAGCTCGTCAACATATTGAAGGGGGATATGTCGTTCATCGGTCCGCGCCCGCCGCTCACGTATCATCCGTGGCACGCGGATGAGTATTCTCAGGAACAGAGGCGGATGTTCGAAGTCCGTCCCGGCATCACGGGCTGGGCGCAGATACACGGGCGCAAGGCGGTCGAATGGAACAAAAGGATCGGGCTCAACGTATGGTACGTGGATCACGTATCGTTCGCGCTGGATCTCAGGATATTCTTTGTAACCATCGGCAAGGTGTTCACCAATGCCGATAATGAGAATAAGGGCGCAACGGTAGTAAAGTAACGACGGAATCCTGACAGCAAACCGGGAGGCGAATATGCTTAAACTGATGTACATAACCAACCGGCCGGAGATCGCGCAGATCGCGGAATCCGCAGGGGTAGACCGCATCTTCGTCGATATGGAATTCATCGGCAAGGACGCAAGGCAAAAAGGGCTCGACACCGTGAAGTCCCGCCACACGGTAGAGGATGCGGCGCGCGTCAAGCAGAGCGTCGAAAAGGCGGAGGTGCTCGTGAGAGTCAATCCGATCCATGACGCGCTGCCCGATTACTTCTCGTCCGAGGATGAGATAAACGCCGTCGTCGAAGCCGGCGCGGACATCATTATGCTCCCGTATTTCAAAACGGCGGAGGAGGTCAAAACATTCCTTAGGCTCGTCAACGGCAGGTCAAAGACGATGCTCCTCCTCGAAACGCCGGAGGCGGTCGAGATAGTGGATGAGATATTGGAGCTCCCCGGGATCGACGAGATCCACATAGGGCTTAACGATCTCAGCCTCGGCTATGGGCGCAGGTTCATGTTCGAGCTCCTGGCGGACGGTACCGTGGAGCAGCTCTGCTTCAAATTCCGCAAGAAGGGGATACCGTTCGGCTTCGGCGGGATCGCGTCGCTCGGAAACGGCATGCTGCCGTCCGAATACATAATCAAGGAGCATTACCGGCTTGGTTCGAGCTGCGTGATACTCTCGAGGAGCTTCTGCGATCTTGCCAAAATACACCATATCGGCATCATTAACGCGACGTTCATACGCGGCGTGCGCGAGATAAGAGATCTCGAGCGTGAGTGCGAAAAGCACAGCAGCTTCTTCTATGATAACGAGAAGGAACTCGTGCGCCTCGTCGATAAGATCTGCAAAGGAGCCGGGCAATGAACCTCCTTATCACAGGCGCATGGGCCGGCGCTAAGGACCATATCGGCGAGATAGAAGCCCTCGGTCATACGGTCAGATTCATGCAGCAGGAAAAGGATCCGCTCCCCTGCGAGCCCGATTGGGCGGAGGGGGTCGTCTGCAACGGTCTGTTCCTGTACCATCCCATTACTGAGTTTAAAAACCTCCGCTTCATACAGCTGACCAGCGCGGGCTATGACCGTGTGGATATGGACTATGTGAACGCCCAAGGTATTGAGATCCATAACGCCCGCGGAGTTTACAGCATACCCATGGCGGAGTTTGCCGTATCGGGCGTGCTTGAGCTTTATAAACAGGCGCGGTTCTTCCTTGAGAATCAGCAAGCCCGTCGTTGGGAAAAACACCGCGGCTTGCTTGAACTCTTCGGAAGGGCGGTAACTATAGTCGGCTGCGGCAGCGTCGGCACGGAGTGCGCCAAACGATTCAAAGCCTTCGGCTGCCGCGTAACGGGCGTGGATATCGCGCCGAGACGGGACGACGCGTACGACGCGATGCTCCCCATAGAAAAGCTCGACGAAGCTCTGCCCGCGTCCGACGTGCTCGTGCTCACCGTACCGCTGACGAAAGCCACCGAGCGCCTCATCGACGCCCGCCGCCTCGAGCTCATGAATGAGACCGCAGTCGTCGTCAATATCTCCCGCGGCAGGGTGATAGATGAGACCGCCCTCGCGGAAAAACTCCGCACCCGCCGCCTCATGGGCGCCGTCCTCGACGTGTTCGAGACCGAACCCCTACCCGCATCCAGCCCCCTCTGGGAGCTCGACAACGTCATCCTCACCCCCCACAACAGTTTCGTCGGCTCCGGCAACGCCGCGCGGCTGACGGATACGATCTTTAATTCGCTGAGCGTCGTAAAATAAAGGAGAATCTATGCCTTCATTCAGCTTGATAAGAAAGAACGAAGAGTATTACTCGGACATTAAAAATGCAGGGGGTACGGCGCCCGCCTCAAAGCACATTGCGTCGGCGGCCGCGATCGTTTCCTATATCTTATGGGGGACGAGCTTTTCGGAGTACTTCGGCTATAGGTTTTGGGAGAGATCCTTCAAAGAAAAGAAGACCTATATGACCAGGAGGCATATGTTTAAATTCTTTGATAAGTACGATCCGCCGGAATACAGGGAGAGGATAGGCGACAAAAGCATTGCTCCCAAGTATTACGGCGCCTTTCTTAACAGGGAGCAGGTCGAAAAAAGCATGGGCTTCGACGCCTTCAGCAGCTTTTGCGCGAAATACGGGAAGGTCTTTTTCAAAAAGAAAGTCGGCTGGGGCGGCGATGGCGCAGCGCCATTTGATGTTTGCTCCCCCGAAACCGTAAAAAAAGCATGGGAAGCTTTGACGGATGAGTTCGTTGCGGAGCCGCTGCTCGAAAACTGCGATGAGATAAAAGCGATCCATCCCGGCTCTCTCAATACTATGAAGCTCACCGTTTTGCAAACCAAGCAGGGCCCGAAGATCGTCACCGCCATTATTCGCTTCGGTAACGGTACGGTCGTTGATAACATTCATTCCGGGGGAATGGCCGCGGGGATCGATATCGTTACCGGCATAATAGAGACTTCGGCTATGGATAAGCACTTTCAGCAGTACGACCGCCATCCGATGACAGGGCTGCAGATCAAGGGCATTACCATTCCCAACTGGGAGGAGGTAAAGGAGCTTGCCATTCGGGCGTCCCTTGTTACCCCGCAATTGCGCTATACTTCGTGGGATATCGCCCTTACAGGCAACGGTCCTGTTATGATCGAAGGGAACTGGGATGCGGAGTTTTACCCGGAGCAGACGCTCTATAACCGCGGTCACCGCAAGCTCTTTACCGATTTACTGGAAGGAACCGTATGACGAATTGGAACGAAAGCTTATACACTTACGGGTATCTCCTGACGAATAACGAAGGGGCGGCATTGAGCGCGCTCCCACAGCTCAATTCATGGAAAAGGTACTCCGTGCGCGGGTACTCCCTGTTCGTTCACCCGAAGCAGAAGTCGTTCTTCTTGGAAACGGGCGAGCGGACTTTTGTTCTCGTCGGGCACGCGTACGATCCTTTTGCCCTGATCGCAGATGAAAACGCGGTTTTAGAGCAGCTCGCCTCCGTCGATTTCGGCTCGGAGGAATACAGGGAACGCTTCGACCGCATCACCGGAGTGTTCTTCTTTGCGGCGATCGACGGGGAAGGGGTCACCGCCTGCTGCGACTGCGCGGGAATGCTCGGCGCCAATTACGCGCTGATAAACAACGACAAGTATTTCAGCGCCTACAGCCAAATGATAGCCGATATCTGCGGGCTGAAGGAAGACCCCTACGTTTCCGGGCTGAAGAAGTCCCGGCTGTTCCACTGGTACGGGTGGTATCTCCCGGGAGATTTAACCCCATATCCTGAAGTGAAAAGGATCATACCGAATACCGAGGTGCGAATTGACGAAACGGTAAGCGTTAATCGGTTTTACCCCCGTAAACCCTACAAAGAGTTAAGCGGTACGGATTACGATGAGCAAGTCAATAAAATCGGCAAGCTCCTGAACAACAATATGCTGCTGATCGCAGATAAGTGGAAAGCGCCCGCGGTTTCACTTACCGGCGGAACGGACAGCAAAACTACCCTTGCATGTGCGAATGGCGTCCAAGATAGGTTCGAATATTTCAGCTATGTCTCATTACCGCGGGAGGAGACTGACGCACTTGCTGCACAAGAAATATGCAAAGCTCTCAGCCTGAAGCATAAGATTTTTTACGTTGATACGGAGACTTCCTGTTATCCTGATTACGCCGAAGTGTCTGCGCTGATCAAAAGGCATTATTCTTATCTCGGTGATGCCAATGAGAACGATATCTGCAAGAGGATAGTTCTCAAAGAGCAATTCGATTATGATGTAGAAGTTAAATCTTGGGTTTCTGAAGTAGCACGCGCAAGCCGCTATAAAAGATACGGGAAAAAATCATTCCCCCGAAAAATACGTCCCAGGATGTTGACATCTATGTATAAGCTTTTTGTTTTTAACAGAGGAGACGCTCTCAAAACAGACGAACGGTTTGAGGAGTATCTTGAAAAAACGAAGCTTCAGCGTTCGATTGACGAAACTGGTTATCCATGGTCCGAGTTTTTCGTATGGGAAATAGTATTCGGTGGGTGGGGCAGCCTTGCGCTAACCGGAGAACACATGCTGACAAACGAGATTACTGTGCCATACAACAATCGTGCGCTTTTGGATCTGATGCTTCGGACTCCATTAAGCAAGCGGATTGACGATCAGCTTCACAAGGATATTATGCATCTGATGGATGATCGAATTGAAAAGCTGGGCGTTCACGTTGTTAACGGAAATGAAACCAAACAAAGAGAACTTATAGAAAGAGTCTACTACAGGCTAAACAATATCTTGCCGTTTTAGTAAATCTGCTGGATCGTGAGATAATGAAACTATATTTTTAAGAACCTGCTATGAAGATCTTATACACTGCAACCGTGCTTTCCCACATCTGCCAATTCCACCTGCCGCACATGAAGATGCTTCAGGAGCAGGGCTGGGAGGTGCACGCCGCCGCGCACGACAATCTGGCGGTCAAGAACGGGCTGAAGCTCAAATACTGCGACAAGTTCATAGAGATCCCATTCGACCGCTCGCCCAAGAGCCCGAAGAATTTCAAGGCGTATAAGGCGCTCAAAAAGCTGCTTGCCGAGGAGCATTACGACGTGATCCTCTGCAATACGCCGATGGGCGGCATCGTGACAAGGCTCGCCGCAAAGAAAACGCGCAAAATGGGCACGAAGGTCATATACATGGCGCACGGCTTCCACTTCTTCAAGGGCTCCTCGAAGACCGGCTGGCTGGTCTACTACCCGATCGAGAAGCATATGGCGAAGCGCTGCGACCTGATCATAACTGTAAATGAGGAAGACTACGCGCTCGCTAAGGAACGCTTCGGCAAACGCACAAAGATAGCCCATATCCACGGCGTCGGAGTCGATGAGGAACGCTACCATCCCGCGACCGCGGAGGAGCAGCTCGCCATGCGCGAAGCGGAAGGGCTTGCCGAGGACGATTTCGTGATACTCTGCACAGGCGAGCTCAACGAGAACAAGAACCAGAAGACGCTCATCGCCGCCGCGGCGCAGCTCAAGGATAAGATCCCGAACCTCAAGATACTCCTCGCGGGCAACGGTCCAAAGGAGCAGGAGCTTCGCGATCTGATCAAAGCCCTCGGGCTTCAGGAAAACGTCAAGCTCCTCGGCTACCGCACCGACCTTGAAAGGATCACGCCCGCGGTCGATCTCGTCGTTTCCTGCAGCTTCCGCGAGGGCATGCCGCTCAACATAATCGAGGCAATGCTCTGCAAAAAGCCCGTCGTCGCATCACATAACCGCGGGCATGACGAGCTGGTCAAGGATGATACGGGTGTTTTGATAGACCCTCTGAACGCGAAGGGCTTTGCCGAGGCGATCCTCGGGTTTTACTCGAGCCCGACAGCCCGCAAGGACGCCGGCGAGCGCGCCTTTATAAGCGCAAAGCCGTATTCGGTCAGCGAAGTCAGAGCGGAGATCGGCAGGATATTGCTTGATATTTCGGAGCAGGATCAGTGAAAGTTGGTATTCTGACACACTATAACGTCTATAACATGGGCGCTCAGCTTCAAATGATGTCGCTGGAAGCCTATTTGAAGGAGCTCGGGCATGAGGTCGTCATTCTTACTTATCAAAAGAATTTTGACTTCATGGAGGACGAGAAGGATCGAAACAGCGCTTCGTGGAAGGCTCTGCCGTTCTACGTCAAACACTACCTTATCGAGAAGGGTCCGGGGCTTACGCTGTTCAATTATCGCAAGGTGAAGGCAATAGACCGCGCGATAAAGCAGCACAGCTTTGCGCCGTACGATAAGAGCGGCTGCGACGTTGTCGTCATCGGCAGCGACGAGGTGTTCAGCATCGACGTGGGCTGCAATCCCATGATGTACGGTCACGGACTGGGCGGCGTTCCCGCCGTTGCGTATGCGCCGGCATTCGGACGGACTACTGAAAAGGAGCTTAAAGAACACAACTGCTTTGAGCTCGTGCGGGACGGCTTGAAGGAAATGTTCGAGCTTTCCGCAAGGGATACGCACACGCAGGAGATGATCGGAGAGCTGACCGGGCGCGATGCGCCGCTCGTCTGCGATCCGGTGCTGCTCTATGACTGCTCCGCATTCGACGGTCCTGCCAAGCCGATAAAAAAGCCGTACCTGCTCGTTTATGCATACGACTCGAATATGACCGATAAGGACGAGATCTCCGCGATCCGCGCATACGCGAAAAAGCATGGGCTCATTACGGTTTCCGCGGGGACCTATCACGCGTGGTGCGACAGGAACATCTCCTGCGGACCGGTCGAATGGTTCAGGTACTTCAAAGAAGCCGCCTGCGTTGTCACCGATACCTTCCACGGCAGCGTGGTTTCCATGAAAAATCATTGCAATACAGCGATTTTCATTCGCCGAAGCATCAACGCCTTCAAGCTTGAATCCCTGCTCAATGTGACGGGCATGGATGCCCGGAGGCTGAATGCGATCACGGAAGATGAACTGGAGCGCGTGCTTTCCACGCCGATCGACTATGCCGAAACGGACCGGCGTATCGGTATGCTTGCCGAAAACAGCGGCGCGTATCTAAAAAACACGCTGGAACGGGTGAAGAATGGAGAATATAAACAGGCAAACTGAATACCCGTGCTCCGGCTGCGCCGCCTGCGCCGCCGTCTGTACCAGGGACGCGATAAGGCTTTCGCTCGATGAAGCGGGATCCCTTACCGCACACGCAGACGAAGCGCTCTGTATCGACTGCGGTTTATGCACGAAGGTCTGCCACCGGTTTTCGGAAAAGATCGAGGGTGCGGATTTGAGAAAGACGCGGCTTTACGCGCTGCAAAGCGCCGATCCCGATACCGTAAAGCGCTGTTCGTCGGGCGGACTTGCACACGAACTCGCTATGGACGCCGTCCGCCGCGGGGCTAAAGCCGTCGGAGCGGTCTATGATACTGAAACGGACAGGGTTTTCCACGTGACAGTCGGAGATGAAGCCGGCGTATTGAAGCTTGACGGCTCAAAATATCTCCAGAGCGATCCGCAGAAGGCGTTCTCCGAAGCGATAGCCGCGGCTAAAAAAGACGCCGACGCGCGTTTCTGTGTGTTCGGCACTCCCTGTCAGATAGCCGGCATGGCAAAAGCGTGCGAGCTTATGCGGGTCCGGGAGCAATTCCTGCTGACAGAGATATTCTGTCACGGCGTTCCGCCTTATAAGCTGTGGGAATACCAGACGGGGCGCATGCGAAAAAAGCTCGGCGCAGACAGGTTTGACGAAGTGCGGTTCCGCTATAAGAAGGACGACTGGCACAGCTACTGCATCAGGGCAGACGCAAACGGGAAGACGTTTTACGGCGCCCGGGAGAGGGAGCTTTTCTGGCACGTGTACTTTGAGAACGTGCTCCTCGGCGATGCGTGCATGACCTGCCGGCTCAGGAAGGAGACCTCGCTCGCGGATCTGAGGATCGGCGATTACTGGGGCCGGCGCTACCAAAGCCGCAGCGACGGCGTATCGGCGGCATTTGCCTGCACCGAACGCGGAAAAGCCGCGATCGAACGCCTGCTTGCCGACGGCAAGCTCATCGCATTGGAGCCGGGAACTTCGGACGAAATGCTCGCGGCGCAAAACATGGCGGGGTATTCGGAACTGAAACGTCATGACGAGAGCCTGGCGCTCTTGAGAAGAGGAGCCTCCGTTCATCAGACGGTCAGCTCATATCGCCGCGGAGAGCCTGCCAGGCGAAAACTGAAACGCGCCCTGCTTCGCGCTTCGGGCTTGATGCCCGGCGCTATGCGTGCAAAGCTCCGCAAAACGAGAAGCTAAACCGGTATTCGGCATCGGGTATGGTATAAATGGCAAGATTAACGATCATTACACCCACATATAACAGAGCGGATTGTCTGCGAACATGCTGGGAGGCGCTGCTGGCCCAGACAGTGTTTTCGTTTCAGTGGCTGATCGTGGATGACGGGAGCACCGACGGCACAGCTGACCTTGCAGCTGAGCTGAAACGGAAAACAACGCAGTTCCCGATCGATTATACTGCAAAGAGAAACGGGGGCAAGCATACCGCGCTTAACGCATCGCATCCGTTTATAACGGGGGATTACGTCACAGTGCTTGACAGCGACGATACTCTCGTACCCAACGCGGTCGAACGAATACTCGAAGCATGGGAATGCTTCGCCGGGGATGAGACTGTGGGACGAATCATCTTTTTGAAAGGGACCTCCGTCGATAATCCCGTATGTTATGTCGCGCATCCGGGCGTTCCCGTGGATACTATAAAGGAACCCCGCATAGGCACGATCGGACGCGATTGCTGCGATACCTTCCGTGCCGGGCTCTTCAAAAAATACCGTTTCCCGGAGTTTGAAGGTGAAAGATTCATTGGCGAGGGTTCTGCGTTTTTCCCGATGGAGCTTGAGTCGAAGGGCGTCTATTATAACGAAGTCCTGTATCTGTGCTCCTACCGCGAGGACGGATTGACAAGGGCGGGACGAAAGATGCGAATACAGAACCCGAAGGGCGGGATGTTCAATTCCAAGACCTATATGCATCCGCGCCTGCCGCTTAAAACAAGAGTGAAAAAAGGTGTACTGTATTCCTGCTATGCGAAGTTTGCGGGAGTTGGTTTTTCGGAAATGCTCCGAGACAATCCGTACCGTTTTTTGACCGTGATAACATTCCTTCCGGGTCGTATCCTTGCGGCTTACTGGAAAAGAAAGCATTTGTGACCGAAAGGGGATCCTATGCCGGGACCGACGTTCAGTATTATAATTCCGGTTTATAACACCGAAAAAGAGCTGGAGCGCTGCGTTCGCAGCGTGACAAGCCAAACGTTCCGCGATTTTGAGCTGATCCTGGTTGACGACGGTTCCCGTGACGGAAGCGGCGCAATTTGCGACGCTCTTGCGGCGGAGGACGAACGGATTAAGGTCATACATCAGAAGAATGCCGGAAGTTCGGAGGCAAGGAATACCGGTGTGCGCGCATCTGCAGGGGAATACCTGCTGTTTCTTGACAGCGACGATATGTGGAGTGATGCTAACGCTCTGGAACAGCTGCACGGGATCATAGAGAAGGAGCATTCTGACGTTATCTGCTTCGGAGTTGAGATCTTCGATGACGACGGATCCTTCGTTAAGACAAGGATGCCTTCTTTGCCTTCAACATCGGATTCATCAAAAGAGGGCATACTGCGTCATCTGGTGTACACAAATCAGTATTTCAGCGCCTCATACGTAAAGGCGCTGCGAAGGGAATACTTTTATGAGAACGATCTTTTCTTTGTAAAAGGTCTGGTGAGCGGAGAAGACGGCGAATGGTCTGCGCGTGTAATGGTAAGCTGCAGATCAATATCAGTATTTCCGAATGCGTTCTACAAGAGAATACGCCGTAAGGAAGGCGGGATAACCTCCGCGATAGGCAAAAAGAACATTTTGGATGTTTTTCGGGCGATAGATAACGGCATTAAGTTTATTGATCAGAATGCCGAGAATGATTCATTGAAAGATCTCTATTTGGAATATTGGGCGTATCAATACGCAATGCTCTTTGGACTTGCGTATAGATTACACAAGGACGAGGAGTATCCCGAAATAATAAAGAAGTTTTCCCAATACAAGTGGCTGCTGAAGTATGACCATGTAAAAAAGGTCAAGGCAGTAAAAGCTCTATTGGCAGCACTTGGGATTCGTGGAACGATTTTCTTCCTTTCAATCTATTATCGATCGAAGTAGGGGGCTTTCATGGAATTGGGACCTAAAACCTTACGGGAATTAAAACACTATATCAGAAGAGATCTAAAGTACGTAAACGGACATCCGTATCGTGCTTTGATCAGCAGGTATTTGTTTGAACCGGGCTTTAGATATTGTTTTTGGCTGCGTCTTGCGCGTTACTGCTTTTTGAAAGGGAAAAAGGCGATCCTTCCCTTCTTGATTTGCCGGATGATCTTAAAGCACTATAGCTATAAGTTTTCATTCGATATCTCGTTCAGATCGCAAATCGATCCAGGCTTGGTTATTGCTCACTTCGGCTATATCATCGTGACGAGTAATACTAAAATAGGGGAGAACTGTACTCTGCGCCCCGGAGTAGTATTCGGCAAAAAGCTTACTGCGACAACCGGTGGTCCGATCGTAGGTGATAATGTGGACTTTGGAGTCGGAACAGTAATCGTTGGAAATGTCAGGATCGGGAATAACGTGATCGTCGGAGCAAATTCGGTCGTGACAAAAGATGTACCTGATAACTGCGTAATTGCAGGTTCTCCTGCAAGGATTATCAGATACCTCGATGAACCGATAGAGCGTCTTTGAGGTTTGATGAGAATGAAATATTCCGTTATTATCCCTGCCTATAACGTGAAAGCAACATTGTCCCGCTGTTTGGACAGCCTCGTTTCACAGCTCCCCGCAGATGCGGAGGTGCTGCTTGTAAACGACGGTTCGAATGACGGGACGGAGGAGATCTGCCGCTCGTTTGCGGAGAAAAACCGGCAGATCCGGTTGGTCTCAAAAAACAACGGCGGAGTCTCATCCGCCAGGAATGCCGGGCTTGAGCTTGCTGCCGGGGAATACGTTTTATTCATAGATGCCGACGACGCCGTTTCGCCGAACTATTTTTCGGTACTTGACGCCGCGCTTAAAGACTCTCCCGACATGCTCATTTTCAGAAAGCGGCTGATCGGGAAAAACGGCAGCGAGAGCGCCAAACCCGGCAGAGTCTCGATTTTCAAGGGCAAGCTTAAAAGCAGCGGATATCTGTCAAAGTGTCTTCGCAGGCAGGAACTGAACCTGATAACGACGAAGGCATTCAAAAGAGAGATAATTGCTTCTCACGGTCTGCGATTCGACGAGCGTTTGGATATCGGCGAGGACAAGGTTTTCGCTTTCGCTTTTTCGCTTTGTTCAGAAAAGGTGAAGTCCATATCCGCCGCCTTGTACTGCCTTTCCGTAGAGGCGCCGGATTCTTTGTCGCGAAGGAAGAGGGATCGATTATGCGAGAGCGTGCTTCTTGAACACAGGCTGATGTCCGATATGCTTAAGGAGACGGATATTCCGGCGGAGTGCAAAAAAATGTACAGACAAGCCCTGAGCTATTCATTCTACCGCAGCGCTTATACGGTAGTTGGAGAGCTTCGGAAATACGATTATTCGGGTAAGGAAAGACGCAGAAAAACAAAGGAAATACTGGAAGCCTACACCGGGGAAACGGAGTATTCGCCTGAAACGGCTGCCTGCAGAATGATCGCGTATCCGATTCGCAAAAGATGGGCAGGACTGGTGCGCGGCTTAGTGAGATGCGGCTCCAAGCGAGGCGGCGTATGAAAAAGGTACTGATCATTCCAGGCGCGCTGTACATTGGCGGCGCTGAAAAGGTTTGCAGGGATATTGGACTGAATTCCAACGGCAGGTGCGCTGTGCATTATCTCGTTTTCGGCGAACGCGTCGGAGAATATGAAGAGGAATTGATCGAGGCAGGATGCAAAGTGATCCATACAGCTCCGCCGTCCGCCGGTCATAATGCGTTTTACAGGTATTTGACGCGCTTGATCCGTGAAGAGCATTATGATGTAATACACTCGCATACGATGTTCAACTCAGGTTGGGCGATGCTTGCGGGAAAAAGATGCGGCGTACCGGTCAGGATAGCGCATTCGCATTCGGCGCTTATTGTGGAAAGAACTTTATTCAAACGCGGGTATGAGGCGTTTATGCGCCGGATGATACTTCGGAATTCCACTGTTCTCGCCGCCTGCGGACATAAGGCGGGGGAGAGACTGTTCGGAAAGAAAGCTTTTGATAGTAAAGGAATGCTATTGCTGAACGGCATCCAGACTGACGAGTTTGCATTCAATGAGGAGGCAAGAAACCGTATCCGCGGCGAATTGGGCATTGGCGATCGCTTTGTTATAGGGCATGTCGGGCATTTGGCGGAGGTTAAGAACCAGAGCTTCCTGATCCGAATGATGCCGAAGCTGCTCGAAAGGCGCCCCGACGCCGTTCTGCTGCTGCTTGGCGACGGATCGGACAGAGATATGCTGAAGAGATTGATCGATGAACTCGGCTTATCAGACCGCGTTCATATGACAGGCAATGTTTTCAACGTAAACGAATACCTGTCTGCAATGGATGTGTTTGCGTTCCCGTCCCTGTATGAAGGACTGCCGCTTTCGATAGTAGAGGTGCAGGCAAACGGGCTTCCGTGCATAATATCGGATCGTGTCCCCAAGGATGTTTTCGTGACCGATCTGCTAATTCCCCTTTCCATAGAGAATGAGGACGCATGGATAGACGCCGTTTGCAGCGCAAAACGAACCGAAAGTGCAAACTATTGTGAAATAGTACGGCAAAGCGGGATGGACGTCGGGAGTTTCCTTGAGAAGGTTTATTCATTGTATGGGGTTTGATTGTTTACGAAATTGAAACAAAACTCTTTACAATAAATATCTGAAAACTGAGACGCTTTTGAGTGTTATGCCGGATCGAGTGATCTGTTCAATGCAACAGAAAAAGGAAAAGATAACCATGAGTTCGAAACATTTTTTGGCAAGAATGCTGTATAAGGGTATCGCTAAACATCTGCCCTTATCTGATAGCCGTTTTAATCTTGGCGGTAAAGCTTTGCGGAGATTTTGCGCAAAGCGTGCGCTTCCTTACTGCGGCTCAAATGTAAATATAGAGCGAGGCGCCGAGTTTTCATGGGATTTAAGGATAGGAAACAACTCGGGTGTCGGAGTTAATGCTCTCATATCGTCCGGGGTCATTATTGGCGACGATGTTATGATGGGCCCAGGCTGCATGATGTTTACAACTAATCATGGCATGAAATTATCGGGAATCCCGATGTGGAAACAAAAGTCTTCGGATCCGAAGCCGATAATAATTGGCAATGATGTTTGGATCGGAGCGCATGTGATAATTCTTCCGGGAGTAAAGGTCGGAGATGGCGCGGTGATCGGCGCCGGTTCTGTAGTTACAAAAGACGTCCCTTCTTATGGGATTGTTGCAGGAAACCCTGCACGATTGATTCGTATGAGAAACGACGTATGAAAAGAATTCTTTTTGTGATTCCAACAATGCGAATAGGCGGTGCCGAAAAAGCTTTGATTTCTTTACTGAATAGTATGGATCAAAGGCGTGTTTCAGTAGATGTATTCTTATTTGAACATGGCGGTGTGCTTCAGAAACAGATACCAGATTGGGTAAATATCCTTCCGGAGGATATAGTAACGCGCGCTATGACTTTAGAACTCCGCACATATTGGAAGGATCTGCTGCATAATGGGAAGCTTGGCGCCGCTATTGTGAGGCTTTGGATGAGCATTCGTTCAACGATCCGTGGCAGGTTGAATATGAAACCAGTGTCGAGCTGGAATACAATAAAAAAGCATATCACGCCTATAAAGGAAGAGTACGACGTTGCGATTGGTTTTTTAGAGGGATTTGCTGATTTCTATGCACTTGATAAGTCCGTTGCTAAAAAGAAAATAGCATGGATCCATTCGGATCTCGGAAAACAGCGGCTTTCATCTGAAGATATAGAAACTTATAATCGATTTGACTCTTATGTTACTATAACCGATGCATGTAAGGAGACCTTCGCAACAGCGATCAATATTTCGAGCGACCGAGTTTCTGTTATCAGCAACATTGTGTCCCCGGAACAGATCCTCAAACTATCTGAGGAAACAACGCCTGAATGGCGAAAAGACATCGCCCAAATTCTTACAGTCGGAAGAATTGAGTACCAAAAAGGCAGCGATATCGGGCTCGAAGCATGCAAAGTGCTTGCTGATATGGGAATAGAATACTGTTGGCATTTTATTGGCACCGGAAGCCTACTCGATAAACTGAGAAAAAAGGCATCACTGTATGGTTTGGATGACAAATGCATTTTCGAGGGTCAGAAGGAGAACCCTTATCCATACATGAAAAATGCTGATATTATTGTTCAACCGTCTAGGGTTGAAGGGAAGTCGATAGTATTGGACGAAGCTAAGATACTTGGGAAAGCGATCGTTGCAGCTGATTATCCTTCAGTAACAGACCAGATCGAAAACGGTTATACAGGGATAATTGCCAAAACAACTCCTGAGGATATTGCAGACAGCATAGTACGCTTGCTGCGGAATGATGAACTGCGAAGGAACATTGAAAATAACAACATAAAAACAGTATCCGATTTGACAAAACAGGAACTCGGCAAGTTGTACTCATTGGTTGAAGTATAACAAACGATATTTGTCTGAGTGGAGGGACCGATATTGAATTCATCACATCGCGGCTTCGTCACAATAGCGACAGGTAAGGAGCATTATTATAAAATTGCTTATAATCTGCTGTGTTCTTATCGGCTGAATGCGGGACGGTATCCCTTTGCGATAATCTGCGACAGGGAGAATAAGTACACTGCCGCGTTCGATAAAGTCGTGCATATAAGCGATCCTTCTCATAGTTATATGGATAAGCTTCGCCTGCATGACTGCCTGCCCTATGACGAAACGATCTTTATTGACGCAGACTGCCTGGTTTACGGCGATATCGATCGCTGGTGGGAGCTCTTCGATAAAGCGGGCGATTGCTCTGTGTTCGGGTGCGCATATGACGACCTGAGTACGGAACGAGGTTGGTTCCGAACTGAAGGAATGGGTAAATACCGTGACAGTATCCGGTTCGTCCCCAGCTTCAGCGGAGGAGTTTATTATCTTAGAAATACCGAGACCTGCAGGCGTGTATTCGATGTAGCAAAGGAAGCTGCGGCAAACTACGGAGATTATCCTTTCGCGATATTTCGGGATCCGGCGGATGAGCCGGTGATCGCGCTCGGCATGGCGGTCGCAGGCTGCCGCCCGGTGGAGTGCGGCGACGTCGGTCTGTATACATACAAACGTTTTACAAGGGCGGAAATAACAGCGCCCAAGGCGGAGTGGTACTATAAGGAACAATGGACGCCGATAATACTCGTCCATTGGGGCAACTTCGGCACGATGAAGGCGTTTTACCTGACGGAAGCATCCGCTGCAAGAAGAAAGCTCAAAGGAAAGCCCGAAAAGGGACTGGCTTGGACTATCTTGTATCGATGGAAAATACTGTATTGTCTGCTTCATATCTGCGATCTGGCAACGATGGTAAAACGGCTGAATCGCAGGATAAGGAAAAAGCTGAAGCATATACGGGGGTAACATGATAAAAGTACTGTTCTTTATAGAGACGCTGGGCGGCGGAGGAGCCGAAAAGGTCCTCTGCGATCTGGTGAACCATATGGATCAGTCAAAATTCGATATTACCGTGGAAACGCTGTGGCCGTGCGAAGAAAGCAGCAGGCTGGCAAAAGGGATCCGCTATAAGAGCGTATATCGCTCGCGCAGTCGTCTGAATCAGTTCAGGATGCGGATGGAAAGCGCCCTGGGACTCGTTTACAGGCTCCATATGAAGGACGACTATGATATCGAGATCGCTTATCTTGAAATGGGCTCGACAAAGATCATAGCTTCGTCAACAAATAAAACGGCAAAAAAAGTCGCCTGGGTGCACTGCGATCTGGAGATCCAAATGGGCGGAGCTTTAGAACGATACGTTGCCAAAGCCACGCCGCAGTATAAGAAGTTTGACAGGGTAGTATGCGTATCGGAAGACGTCCGAAACAGCTATGTGAAACTCTTTGGGGACGGTACGCCTTCCACGGTGCTTCATAACACCGTTGACGATCGCTCGATAATTGCTCGCTCGGAGCTTCCTCTTCCTGATTGGGCTGCCAAACGCCGCACAACGGCGGTTTCCCTTGGACGACTTACAGCCCAGAAAGCTTACGACAGGCTGCTCGAGGTGCAGGAGAAGCTCGTTAATGAAGGACTGAAATGTGACCTTTGGATACTGGGCGAGGGAGCTGATCGCGAAAAACTGGAGGCTTTTTCAGAAGAGCATGGGCTAAAGGATTACGTAAGGTTCTTTGGATTTCAAAAGGAACCATATCCGTTTATCAAAGCGGCGGATCTGCTTGTATGTTCTTCACGATATGAGGGGTTCAGCACCTTTATCACAGAGGGACTGATATTGGGGAAGCCGATCGTAACAACTGATTGCACCGGGATGCGTGAACTGCTTGGCGATTCGGAATACGGTTTGATCACAGAGAACAGTACGGAAGGTCTGTATGCAGGGATGAAGCGCTGTTTAAGCGATCCGACATTATTGTCATACTATTCGACAAAGGCCGTGGAACGCGGGAAGGTTTTTTCGGCAGCGGAACTGACTGGAAAAACAGAGGAGTTTCTGGAGAAGTTGACCGCAGCCCGATGAACCGTTTTCAGCTCTGCTGGATGATTGCTCAAATGGAATTTAAGTTGATTGCATAAGGAGAACGGAAACATGAGCAAGTATTATCACATATTGCTGCTGGCAGGAGTGCTTTTTGTTGCTCTGTTTTATCCGCTGCACCCGACGCTCAAGGTCAAGAAACGCGTTGTCCAGGTAATCACGGTGATCATAACTCTGTTCAGCGGACTGCGCACATGGTGGATGGGAGATCTCATAAAGTATTATACTCTGTACCTTAATTGTAACGGCAGTAACTGGAAAGAGACTCTAACTGAAAAATGGGCGAATATGGGCATCCGAGCGTTCTTCAGGATAGCAGGCGCTGTGGGTATCAGCTATGACGTTTGCATATTTGTGTTCGCCGCATTTGCTGCAATAAGCTTGGGAGTGATCGTCTACCGCTACTCCACGTCTCCGTTCATCAGCTATCTGATGTACATAGGAATGGGTTTTTACATATTCACTTTCTCAGGCTTAAAGCAGACTATCGCCATGGGATTTCTGTGCTTTGCCATGATAGGCCTGTTGGAAGACAATTGGAAGAAATTCCTAATCTGGACCTTGATCGGAGGTTTCTTCCATGCGCCGGCATTGGTTTTTCTGCTTGCCTATCCATTTGCTCACAAAAGGATAGACAGATGGTACTTGCTGTTTCTTGCTGCCGGCTTCATAATTGTATTTGCTTTCCGAAACAGGTTTGTATCGCTTCTTGCCGAGCTGTATCATGATGATTCGGATGCATACAGTCTTTCATCTTCCAGAATAGTCGGCGGACGATTTCTGATGATGCTTTTGATCCTTGTGGTCGGTTACTACCTGCGTCCTGTCAGGAGTAAGGACGCCACCTACGCAAAGGTATTCAACGTAATGGTATTGGCGGCGCTTTTCCAGACCTTTTCGGTCTATGATAATGTGTTTACCCGCCTTACGGACTATTTCTACCAGTTTATTGTTGTATTTCTCCCGATGGCGCTCAGACCGCGGGGCGGACTCGCATCCCCAAAGGCCCAAATGGAAAGACCCGGCTATTACCGGCACAGGGATATCTATACTGTAGCAACTGTTGCGATCAGCGCATACTCGGTCTATTATTATCTGGACTACATCAACAGTTCCTATGCGTTCCTGAAGTCTTTCTATTTCTTATGGCAGATCGATGCCCATGCTCTTTACGGAGGTTAATTTGCCAAAGTACAGTTTCGTTATTCCGGTGTATAACAGCCGGCAATATCTAAGAGAGTGCGTCGACAGCGTTTTGAGTCAGACGATGCCCGATTTCGAGATCCTTTTGATCGACGACGGATCGACTGACGGAAGCGGCGAGGTTTGTGACGAACTGGCGAAGGATGACGTAAGGATACGCGTTTTTCATAAGGAAAACGGCGGAGCTGCCAGCGCAAGAAACGTTGGAATTGAAAGAGCGAAAGGCGAGTTTCTTCTGTTTGTCGACGGTGACGACACTATCGAAAAAGACTGCCTTGAAACGATCGATCCTCTTGTGTCTAAGGAAGGCTGCTTACCGGTCTTCGGTATGTTCTTTGATTATTGGCTTAACGGACAGCTGGCAAAGAGCGAAATGCAAAGCGCGTCATTCCCGGGGTGTTTCCCGATATCGGAAATATCAAAGGAACTTCCGAAGTTTTTTAATGACAACGTCCTATCAAGCGCATGCAATAAGGTGTTTCCGGCAAAGCTGCTTCGCGAGAATGTCCTGCGTTTTCCTGAATCCATGTCGATCTATGAGGATCTGACTTTCGTCATGCGATGCCTGCCGCATTTTGACAGTATCTGCGTGCTGGATCGGGGTTTATATCACTATCGAAATCAAGCGGGGAAGGAGCATTTAGACCGACGTGTCGCTGATCTTGACCGTCTGCGAACGAATCTGATCCCCTTAAGCTATGCTTTTCATGAGTTTGGCAGTAAAACGGACCAAAGCGAAGTGAACGCCTCCGTTTTTGCTGATCTTTATATAATGCTTCTTGAGATGCATCTGTTGAGCGTCAAACCAAGCGTCGCCGTCATGCGCAGGGAACTGCCCCCATATATCTCGGAAGAAGTGTTCCGTTTAGCTATTCGATCAGGCGCAAAGCTCGACTCCGGGAAAGAAAAGCTCATTGAACGGATAGAACAAAAAAAGTATTACAGGATATGGATCTCCTATGCCTATAGACGGACAAAAGGCGCATTTCGCCGAGTGGTCAAAAAGTTGCTCAGAAGGTAATAATCGGATCAATATGAAGGAAATAAGCTTAAAAGAAATGCAGCAAATCGAGCTGGATATGCTCCTTGAATTCGATGCGATCTGCAAAAAACACGGTCTTCGGTATTATATCGACGGCGGGACTTTGCTCGGCGCGATGTGTTACGAGGGCTTCATTCCGTGGGACGACGATATCGATCTGAAGATGCCGCGTCCGGATTTCGAGAAGCTTAGGGAGTTTGCAAACGAATTCCCCAAACATATCCTGGTCCGCTATCCGACAAAGAACGACTGCGGCTACACGTTTGTGAAGATCATCGATACAAGGACGGTTTTGGTCGAGCAAGCGGGAGACGTAACAAAGCAGTCCGGCGTGTACATCGATATCCTTCCGATGGACGGTCACCCGAATGACGGTCCGGAATATGACAGACACTTGAAAAAACTGAGCCGGCTGAACACGCTGTTTCATGGCTCCATGGACCGTTTCGCCGGGTTAAAGAGTTCTTCGTCAATGCTTGCGCGGGTAAAAGGATGTATTTACGGCATGGTCTATACCCCATGGAAGCTGCTGAAAAAGCTCACGAAAACCGCGGAGAAGTACGCGTATGACGAGTGCGGCAGGGTGGGACTTGTGATCGAAGGGGATCCTGTCAGGGAACGCTTTGAGAAAGCGTGGCTCGAGCCGCCGATCGAGCTCGAGTTCGAGGGGCATATGCTGCCGGCGCCTTCGGGATATCGCAGACATATGGAGATATTCTACGGTGACCACGTTACTAAGCCGGAGTGTTATCATAATCTGCCGCAATATCCGGGAAATCATGATTACACGGTTTATTGGAGGGAATGATAAATGGGATTCAAGTTCGCTCATATCTCAAAATATCGCAGATGGCTGAAACAGGATATCGCGAGTTATCGTGACACGAAGCTTGTTTCAAAGGAACTCGCAAAGATCAACCGCAGGCTGAACTATGCGCTGCTCCTCGGCAAAGCGGAAAAAGCCGAAGCAATATCCGATGAAAAGCACGATTGGATACTTCGCTATATTGAGGGGAAATGCCCCGAAACGCTGAAAAGATACAGGGAAATGGTATCAAAGTGCGACGCCTGCACACCCAACCCCGAGATAAAGGTATGGAGTATGTGGTGGCAGGGCGAGGAGAACGCGGATAAGCTTTTCCGTATGTGCATAGACAGTGCAAGAAGGCACACGCATCAGCACGTCGTTACCCTTGATAAGGACAATTACACGCGGTATTTTGAGATCCCGGAGCATATCCTTAAAAAGCATGAGGAGGGCAAGATCGCGCTGCAGCATATCTGCGATCTGATGGTGGTATCCATACTTGCGTCGGAAGGCGGTTTCTTTACCGGGGCGACCGTGTGGTGGTCCCAGGATGCGACGGAGGAGCTGCTGCGCGCTCCGTTTTGGACATGCCGTGCCGTTTCAAAGAGCCATATGAGCATGTCGCGTTCCCGCTGGGTCGGGTATGTTTTAGCCGGCAGAAAGGATTTTCCGCTGTTCAGCTTTGCACGCGACTGTCTGCATGAGTATTGGAAGAACAGCGATAAAGCGGTCGACTATCTTCTTCTCGATTACGTTTTCGAGCTTGCATACCGTAATATCCCGTGTGTTCGTGAAGTGATCGACGCTCTTCCCGATAAGAACAATATGCTGCGTAACGATCTTATCTACCATCTTTCCGATCCGTACGATCCTGAGGAGTTCAAACGCTATACCGAAGGCGATACCTTCATGTATAAGCTGTCGTGGAAGTTTGGGAAGAAGGATGAAGTGACCGGCGACGGCAGGATCACAAATTACGGAGTTATGCTCCGAGAATGTGGAGATAGTATTTGAAATGAAACCTTTCTTGCTTAATTTTCCTCAGCGCGGAGATGAACGCGGCTGGCTGGTAGTTGCAGAGGGAAATAAGGACGTTCCGTTTGACATTAAGCGAATTTTCTACATATACGGCACCGAACCCAGAGTCGTTCGCGGTCAGCATGCTAATCGAAACAGTGAATTCGTTCTTGTTACTGTTGCGGGAAGCTGCAAGGTGCGAACAAGGGACGGCAGGGGCGATGATAGGTTGTTTGAATTGAATAGACCCAATATGGGTCTGTTTATACCCAAAATGGTATGGAAGGACATGTTTGACTTCTCGCCGGACAGTATTCTTTTGTGCTTATCAAGCGAGTCTTATGATCCGAGCGAGTATATACGCTCATATGAATTGTTTTCAGCCGAGGT
>JAEEGF010564289.1_pt1 | contig 52984 bp, 45 predicted proteins | sample 9134171 | NCBI WGS metagenome assembly JAEEGF01 (sample SAMN16246542, study PRJNA631951) | gut metagenome | biome: gut microbiome; feature: rumen; material: AP-attached | host: Bos | place: Iran: Karaj | collected 2018-10 | reverse complement strand
TCGAGGCTTCCCGAAAGCGGCGGATTGGCCAGAATCAGCGTGTATTTCGATTTCTCGGTATAGTCCGACGACAGCGAGTTGTTGTAGCGAATGGTGGGGTTCTCCACTTGGTGCAGGGTCATGTTCATGCAGCCGATGCGCAGCATGTCCTTGTCGGTGTCGAAGCCCGTAAACATCACATCGTTGAAATGCTTGCGGTTACCTTTCTCCATCAGTTCGCTCTCATAGTGCTTCTGCAAATACTTGGCCGTGCCCGTCAGGAAGCCGCAGGTGCCCATGGCGGGGTCAACCATAATGTCCTTCAAGGTGGGTTTGGCCAGTTCCACCATCATGTCGATGATGTGGCGCGGGGTGCGGAACTGTCCATTGTCGCCGCTGGTGGCCATCTTCGACAGCAGGTATTCGTAGCAGTCGCCCATCATGTCCTTGTCGTTGAGGCCCAGTCTCTCGTCGCTCAACGAGGCCACCATCTTGCCCAGGATGTAGGGCGTCGACACGTCAAACTTGGCGTCTTCCATGAACTCGGCAAAAGCGGTGCGCTTCTCACCGTGCAGCGTCTTGATGAAGGGAAATACATTGTCGCGCAGGTTGTCGAACATCTTGCCGTTCTCAAACTCCTTGAACACCGACCAGCGCAAATGGCTGTACGGCACATTGATTTTCAGCTTCTCGTCCACGAAGTTCCCTTCCTTGAAAACGAAGTCGGACGGCGTGCCGATGTTGATGCCACGGCTTTTCATGTCGTTGATCTTGCGTTCCTGCTTGATTTGGTTGTCGTCCAGCATCTTGATGAAAATCAAGTAGGTAATCTGCTGGATGTCAATCCACGGGTTCGTCATCTGGTTGCTCCACATGGCGTTCCAAAGCGTATCGAGTTTGTTTTTTATTTCGCCGGTGATCATGGGTGGTCGGGTATTTAGTGTTGATTTTTTAAATATCAGTTCTTGGGATTTATGGCTTCGGTTATCAGTGCTTGACGATAATTGAGCAATGTTTCCCTTGCTTCACCGCCAAGGAGAGGAATTAATTTATTCAAGGCTTTAATTCTCGGATTGAGGTAGCGGACGACTGTGATTTGTTCAACTAATGAAGGAATTGTCAATTGAACAGAGCGCAAATCAGAAATTGTCAAGTGTTTGATGGCATTACCTTTCGCCATATTCCTTAATTCTGGTTCAACTGATTTTATCAAATAGTAAAAATATTCGGGATTAAACAAGTTGGTGTCCAAATCAACTTTTGCCATTGTGCGTGACATATAGCCTTTTTTCCCATAAAACACTTCTCCTGCATTATCGCCATCAAGCAGCACCAATGTGTCTCCTTCATTAACCAAAGTTTCACCTTCAATTTCATCCGTAAATTCTTCAGGTTGTGAAATATAGCCACGAAGATAATTTGGCGTCAAAATCGGATAGTTCCCATTTGCTTTTATACTCGCTTGATTTCTTGTGCGTCTAAAACGTGCAACAGTGCCCAACAAGCAAGTATCAGGACCGCCAAATTGAGGTGTCACAGGTATCGAATCTTCTTCAAACGAGGACAATGTATGAATCTGATTACTTAACTGATTAAGCAGTTGTTCAACATCATTTTTCAAAACTGACAAAGGCAAGATCTTTGGCTTCTTAATAAAAGGAGCACGTATATCTATGACACATTTTTTCCGGACTGAAGAGAAATCAATCCACGCTTCTTTATCAAGATGATTCAAGATATTACGTTTGACATAATCTATAACATCCTTTTCGGTGTTGGGTACAGAAACAACAACTGTTTTCTTCGAATCAATCTTTTTTTCACCCTTGACAATTATAACGTTGCCGTTTTCATCCCTTTCCGGTTGGTAAATCTTGAAAACATATTGTGTGAACTCTTCGTTGTTGGCAATATGGCAGAATTCATTTTCTTCAAATTCAGTATATGCATTTTCAATCTGATTAGAGAAGTCATCAGTCAACGTAAATCTCCGATTCTTGTTCCCATAAACGAAAGCGTTTGCATTGATAATTTGTACTTTATTCTTCCTTTCAGTACTTTTGTCTTTATTCAATACACAAAGACAGATTGCGGCTGATGTTTTGGGATACAAAGCACCAGTCGGCAATGAAATAATGCTTTCAATCAAATCATTATCCAACATCCAAGAACGGACCGTACTGCAATAAGGATGATCTTCTGAGAAAACCGTTGGCAAACAAGTAAAAACGGCCCTACCTCTTTGCTTCATTTTGGCAATAATATGCTGAATAAACAACCATGTTCCATCATTGTTTGAAGGTGTTCCAAATGGGTATATATTACGATCCCATGCGAAGAAACCCGTTACCATAAAACGCAAAGGCAAATCAGCCACGACATAATCGAAATATTCATTCGGGAATGCATCTGCTACCAAAGCATTACCTATCGCAAATCTATTATTAAATTGATTTGTTGTCTTAGAAAGCAAAGCATTGAAACTGGACATTTTGGGATCCATGTCTTGCCCTGAGGCAAATAAAGGTGTTTTAGAAACAGACTGAGCCATGCGGAGCAAGTTTCCAGTCCCACAGGTAGGATCATACAATCTCTGGCTTCCATCCTTTTTATCATCCAACAACAGCGTCGCCATCAAACGCGACAACTCTGAACTTGTATATTGATGATTTGACGATGACGAAAGCAAGTCAATAACAATTCCCTCAAAATCCTCCGCATCTATGCTATTACCTAATTCAAGGTAACAGATACTATCGACGACAAAATAGTATAAATCGTCATACATCAACTTACTGGCATATTCAATGGCGCCAAATTCCTTAAGTTGTCTGGCGGTACGCGCATCAAAGCAATCAATATAATGCTCCAATCCTGATGCACCTTGCAGGTATCCATGACTAAGCAAGTCGCCCATTGTACTAGCAGACAAAATATAAAAGTCTATTTCGCCGCCAATCACCTTGCGAACCTTGAAATCCAGGTCATCCCTATCCACCACATCCTTGTATTGGTTGTATAGTTTCATAACCCGATTGCGGTAAGGTTCAAACATACATTCCAAGCGACGCAGAATTAAAAACAAAAGCAAAGCATTTGCTGAATCTGTTACCGACATTGTCCCTCTCATTTTAGTCGAGATGCCCCAAAGACGAGATTTGATTGATTCTATTTTTTCCGTGTTTGACATTGCTTAAATATTATATAGCACATTATGCATTAATTGAAAATACTTCATAAAACAACTATGAAACAAGCAATCTATTCTGAATTTTATTTGGAGTATCTATTTCGCCATTTATTGAATACTTATAATCATTTGGCCTTTTTAGTACATCAACAAAAATTGATTTAATTCGTTGAATTTTTACATCTCTGCTCCTCTTGGGCAACTTAGCAGGATTGTGGTCTTTTATTCCCATTGCATATAACGAATGATAGTTGATGTCTTGATCAACACACGCTTTATTATCTTTTTGAAATATAGATATTTTATGATCAAATGTAAAACATCCATAATTCGTCACAATCCAACGATTATGCGAATCTTCCCAAAAAGAACTAGAAGTTTGATATGCAACTAGTTCAATTATAATATTGGAATTATCAATTATATCCGAAAAAGAACGACGAAACTCCTTGTTTATTTTCGAGAAATTCTGTTTTTCAGCATCTAAATCAAACCCAACAAATACATGAATAGGCATGTTAACGCATGGTCTTCTAAAAGTCACCATCGAATTCAATATAGATTTTAAATTGTCTACCCCAAAACGATGAGTTTCTTCACCATTTTTATAAATGTCACTAAACAAATTCCTATCATTTATCAAAATCGTGTTAAAAGGAACAGTTCTTATCTTCTCCAGAACTTCATCCCAAATACCTTTTTCTTGTTTCACACAGGTATAGTAATCATGCAACACAAGCGATGATAAATCGATTTTATCTTGAGATAAAACTAGCACTCCATATTGAGCCGTGACATTCTTAGCCCATTGTTCATTTTTGTCGACAATAAAAACACAATCTGCATAATTTGATAAACTATCAGGATTGTTTTTCACCTCCATAATTGCATCTGAATGTTTGATAACGCAATCAGAAGACTCTAATTCCATAATAATATTAGATTCGGAAAAAGCGTCTGACCTATATTCATCTCGATAAACTGCAATTTTTGAATCGTCTAATTCAACATATACACAATTTTGCAATTTAAGTATTTCATATTCATCTGATCCTGCTAGTACCATTTTAGACAGTGCTTCCGCCGTTACATAAAATGCAAACATTATCCCTCCTTTCCTACTTTAATCAATTGAACATTCAACGAGCCTGCTTGATCATAAAACCCCGTGTCAAAATTATTCTCAAAACGTCCATTCATTAAGAAATTCATAGAATAGGGTTCTCCTTGGTGCGGAAAATAATAAACGATGTATTGTGAATTGACTTCCTCCAACGAGACATCGCTGTCTTTATTATTCAGAATCGAAGCTACCTTTAATTGTAAAGTACGTACCAAATACTCAGAATGGGTTTCTAAAATAAAACGAATTCCATATTCTTGAAAGATTTCATAAAAAACATCCAATAAATCCGACTGATATGCAGGGTGTAAGTTTTGCTCAGGTTCTTCAACCAATACGATTGGAACATCCTTCTTGCCTGCATATTGTTTTATTATCGAAGCCAACCGGACGAAAAGTGTTACTAATTGAATTGTACCTCGTCCCATATCAGCCAAATCAATCCATTTCTCGCCAGACTTAAGAGTAAAACGATAGGCAACGCCTTGCACTGTTTCAACTTTATAATCATCGATATCACAAAACTCTTTTAGCCAGAATAGCATTTTCTTTCCTATCTCAGATTCTGAAGTGATACGTTGATTATAAAACTCATGAATACTCTGAGAGACAAAGTCGTTTTCATCCTTTTTATTAAATATCACACGTTGGTTTGCATCATGAGAGTAAACATATTCAACACTTAGTTTTTGAACCGCTTGTTCAAAACGAGTATTTGCATCTTGGATTTCAAATAGATGCTGTTTGATCCAAGAAAAATCTTCTTCGTTTAACTCGCTTTTTTCTGCTTTTTTATTTTTGGAAGCAGCCATTGAAACATCAACAAAATCAATCAATCCCTGAAGATAACTATAAATATAAGAATAGTTACCAGAAAGACTTTGTTGAAGCCTAATTTGAATTGTTTCTCTTTTAGCACCCTCCAATGCACCCCTGTAATTTGCTAATACAGCATCCAAATGAGCTTTAGCTGCAACTCTGTCAAATAGTTTCTTTCCTTCTTCTTCACTTAATTCCACACTATTCATCTTGGAAATTTCCTCATTCAGCACAGACAACTCTTTATCTAATTTTTCTATTTGTTCTTGAAGGTTTTCTTCTTGCTCATTGGAAGAATATGACACAAAAGTTTTTGCATTTACTATATCAAATAAGAACTTAAGTCCAGTCTTTTTATCTTCAAGATTAATGGACTTTACGAATGCATACCCCATGTCTTCAGGTGTGTTATTATAAATACACACATCAACAACGAAATCTTCAATGCTGGCATAAAAAATAATTTCCTTTTCTTTTGTATTCCAACATAATGCTCGCTTAAAAGTATCGATATTCACATCATGCGCCCCTGGACCATCAAAACGAAACTTTGGAGTTTCAAACAAATTGGAACTTGACACCTTTTGATTCTTTAGGAAATCAATAAGCAACAGCATTCCTTTTACGACGGTTGATTTGCCCGCATTATTACCTCCTACGAATAAATTGATGCCTCCTAAAGGAAGACTGTTTAGTTCCTTAAACCGACGAAAGTTTCTGAATCTAATTTCATTCATGATATAATCGTTTGTATTGTATTTATTCTTTATTGCTTGCAAAAATAGTAATTAAAGCCCTTCCCTAATTTGATTATTTCTATAGCCGACTATTTTTTCCATCTTCATCAGTATTCGTCTTTTCGTTTGCAAAAGTACAACCCTGCCGCGCAACCTATTTTCGCGAATTTTCTTTTTTCAGTTCCAACTCCCTCACCGTGCGCTCCACCACCTGTTCAAGCTGGTAGGTGGATACGCCAAGCGGCTTGTTGATGTCGCGCAACGACCATTCCACAACGGTCTTGTCGGTCGATTTGCAAATGATCAGTCCCACGGTGGGGTTGTCGCCCTCGCCACGCAGCAACTCGTCAACGGCGGTAACGTAGAAATTCAGCTTGCCGGCAAACTCGGGGATGAACTTTACCACCTTCAGCTCGATGACAACATAGCGGTGCTGCGGCACATGATAAAACAACAAATCAGGGAAAAAGATCTGTCCACCAGGCATCTGCAATTCCATTTGACGACCGACGTATGAAAAGCCTTTACCCAACTCTAATAAAAACTGAGTGACGTTGGATACAAGGGCATCTTCCAAATCGTGCTCATCATATCGCTCTTTCATCGAGAGGAATTCGAAATGATAGGGATCCTTCAGTATCTCTTTTGCCAATTGGCTCTGAGGAGACGGTAGCACATGGCTAAAGTTGGTTACGGCTGCACCTTGAGTGCCGAAGAGATCGGCGGCTATTTGATTCTCAAGTTGGCTGCGGCTCCAGCCTTCTTCAGTCACCTTATTGATATAGAAAATGGCCTCGTCGAGGGTTTGGCATTTGGAAATAATGAGGACATGATGAAACCAAGGTATTCTGCCAAAAATATCAGGCATTTCCAATTGGTCAACAGCTTGCTGACCTTTTTCGTCAGCAGGTTGCTGACGAATTGCAGCACTTAATTCGTCACCAGCTTGGTGACGAATTACAACATTTGGTTCATCACTTTGAACAGCACTAATTTCGTCAGCAGGTTGCTGACGAATTTCGTCAACGACTTGTTGACGATTTGCAACTCTCTCATTATAAAAGGCATACCAACGCTTCATATACTTGAGGTTGGTCACTGAAAAACCTGTTTCTTCGGGAAAAGCAGTCCTCAAATCAAGGCTCAACTGATCGAAGAAACCGCTGCCCCATTTGCTTTCTGCCCGCAGTTCCACCATGTCTCTTCCCAAGCTCCAATAAAACTCAAGCATGGCTGTGTTCACGCGAACCGCCGCCTTGACTTGGCTTTGGCGGAAACGCTGCTTGATGTCAGCCATCCATTGCACATAGCCTTCATCAGCGGTCATCATGTCACGGGATACGAATGTCGGTTTGTCGCTCATATTTCTATAAAGTTAGTGAAATGCAAATATACAAAAAATTCATTATAGAGATTGGTAGGCTTGAATTTGTTTTGTCATGCGGTCGCGCACCTTCTGCTGGATGTCGGCAGGCGAGAGAACCAACAGATCTTTGCCGAAAGAGGATAATTCGCGGATAAGCTCATAGTTCTCAATGCAGTCAATGGAGAAGAACGCGCCTCCTCCAAGCTTTGGGTATTGTTGACGCAATTCCTTTTCTCTTTCCCCTTTGTAATGCCGCTGAGATTCATGTAGGGGTTTTGTAGCCACATAATCCTTGGAATAATCACTCACCCAGAACATGATGGTCTGCAAAGGATTACCTTCGATGAGCGTCACTCCGATGATGTCCTCAAAGCGTTCGTTGAGGTCGCCGTCGTATTCCTTATAACTACGAGAAAGCAAAGGGACAAACTTATCAATACGGTCGAGTGCAAACGACAGTATTTTGCCATCATTGTCGGCGGCAACGATAAGATACCAACGGCGATTGTACTCTTTAAGCAGGTAAGGATGCACAACGGTTTTGCGGTCTTCATCAGGCGTGTCAAATCGATGGTAATGCAATTCCACCACCTGTTTTTGCGCGATACAAGTGAAAAGTTCGCCAAGCAAGTTGGAGTTCTCTAATGGATTCTTTGCGAATGACACTATCTGGCGGTCGGTTTTTACTTTGAGACTTTCCCTCAGCCTTTCCAAGCCCTCAAGATAGTTCAACCCCTCAAATTGCCCGAGAAGCCTGAAAGCCTCTCCAAGCAGGTGTTTCTCGTCATCGGTAAGTTTCTGCGTAAATATGGAAAAAGACGGGTCGGCATAGCGGTGGCAGCTTTTCTTGATGGTTTTGAGGGTCCGTTGGCTGACGTCGTCAACCTGGTAATGATCTATTTCAGCCGCGAAGGGGCTTTCCCATTCCAAATAATGAAGGTCAAGCTCGATGGTACGACGACTGACTGGCTCCTGATTCATTTCGGCCAATTCCTCGTTGACGAGTCTTACCAAATCCTCAGTAGAATAATGGTGATAGCGGTTGGCTAACAACTTGTCGAGGATGTAGTAGCGTGTTACGGCGTTTTTGTTTGCAGGCATAAGACTGTTTTTATTATGCCGCAAAGTTACAAATAAACTGCGAAATCTTTTTTCGTGGATTTTAAAAACTGTTTTTGAATTAAATGAAATCAGTCACTAAGCTGGTGGCCTTTTTCAACTTTTTTTCTGGAAAACAGTTGCGGATAAGCTTTTTTTATTTATCTTTGCAATTGAAATCCTCGGTAAACGGATATTGAGAGGAATTAGGCCTCTCCAGAAGTGACGTTTGCCGGGGATTTATTTTATCGCTACGATAGATCACCTCCTCGAACTCTGATATATTGCCATCCTTTCCGAAAACCGTTGTAATTGAGTTGATTAGACGAAAAGGTTTCCCGACTCCTTGGTTGATCTTTTTCAAATCAACACCTAGAACTATATAACCATTCCGTTTTGGAATACGGGTGTAAATTCTATATCCTCTTTGGTATTGCCGACTACGATCCTTATAATATTTGGTTATTGCAAAAGGTGTTCGAACAGCATCTGGAAGAAATGACCATTCTTCTTCAGTCAATTCATGATCTTCATCTTTACCAAAATGTCTTGAAATGGCTCCGTATGGAATCGTAAACTTCTCGCCTAAAAGACCGAGTTCTTTCATAAAAATAGGGGTCTTGGCCACATCAAAAAAGGAACGCTGATTTTTTCCTGACTTTGGCGGTCCAAAACACCCAAAAACCGTTAGGTGTTAAATATCAATAAGTTATAAAAAATGGATGGGAATTTTGGGTGAATCGCTCCACCTTTTCGTAACTTTGCGGCATGTTCGTTCGCAAGAGGAGGAACCGTTCGGGTAGCACCAGCGAGGTGGTGGTAGACAAGAGTTCGGGTAAGCCGAAGGAGATTGTTTGCATCGGTGTGTCCGCAGACGAAGGCGAGATCGAGTCGCTGGTTCAGAAAGGCCAGGAATGGATCCGTCATTACGGCGGCCAAACGGTTCTTGATGTCGAGGGTATCGTCGAGGCCTCATCCAAGGTGGACGAGCTGCTGGACAACATCGAGTCTGCAGCGATAAACGGCACACAGCGGCATACCTGAAGGCCTATTACAAGGAAGACATCAATCATTGGCGGATATACCGTTACATGGACAAGCTGTACAACACCCAGCAGGAAGCCGTCCAAAGAATCAGCGTTGCCCACACGATGAAAGTGCTGGGTGGCCGGATAGGACTGATGTTCTATGACGTGACCTCCCTGTATTTTGAGACCCCTGCCCGTGACGACCTGCGCCAACCCGGCTTCTCCAAGGACGGCAAGACGAGCGAGTCACAGATCATCCTCGGACTGCTTGTGAGCGCCGGCGGCTATCCGCTGTCCTACGCCGTCTTCAACGGCAGCCAATACGAGGGCCGTACGATGATCCCCATTATCGACGACTTCAAGCAACGGTTCAAACTCAAGGACTTCGTGGTCGTGGCGGACTCCGGGCTCATGTCCAAGACGAACGTCAACCTGCTGAACGAGGCCGGCTACAAATACATCATAGGAGCCCGCATCCGCAGCGAAGGCGAGGCCGTGAAGGACTGGATATTGTCCCTGGACAAGGTGGACGGCAGGCTATACGAGCGGCCGTACAACAATAGCGAGAGACTCATAGTCGGTTTTTCCGAGAAAAGGGCCTCCAAGGAGGCCTACAACCGCAGCCAAGGAGTGGAGAAGTTGCGAAAGCGCTACGCTTCCGGCTCTCTCACCAAAGACAAGCTGAACAAGCACGGGTACAACAAGTTCCTGGAAATCAGCAAGGATATCCAAGTGGTGATCAACCAGGACAAAATCGACCAGGATGCCCTTTGGGACGGCCTGAAGGGATACAGGACAAATACGGACCTGCCCGTACAGACAATCCTTGACCAGTATCACGGCTTATGGGTCGTGGAACGGGCCTTCAGGATATCAAAGGGCAACCTCGAGATGAGGCCCATCTTCCACTTCACGGAGAAACGCATAGAAGCCCACATCTGCATCTGCTTCGTGGCATACAAGGTATACAAGGAACTTGAAAGGATCATCCGAAGGGCAGGTCTCAACCTGAGCGTTGACAAGGTGCTGGATATAGCCAAAACACTCATCACCATACAGGTAAAGATACCGGGTACTGACCGTGTGCGCGAACGGACACTGTTCCTCACCCCTGAACACAAGTCGCTACTGCCACTTTTTGCCAATCTCGGAATCGAAACTCAATTTGGGTGAATCTTTGCCAAAGTCAGGAGCTGGTGGCCTTTTTCAACTTTTTTCTGGAAAACCTTGCGAAAAACAAAAATATTGTCTATCTTTGCATGGTCAGATTGTCGTCAGAGGGCGCGAAAAAAATGCTTTCGCAGCAATATTCAAGCTGGACCTTTCTGACCCCCATACGAGGACATGGCCGCAAGGTTATGTCCTCAGTTTTTCCAGTAATTCTTCTATTAAATGCTTGATGATATCCTTTTCAGAACTGGCAAAAACATCGTGTTTTACAACCACCGCTTTGCCATTGTGAACCACGTAACACTCAGATATCCTGCCGCTTGCGAAATCCTCATGTCTTCCATAGATGCCAGATGCAATCTTTCTAGTATGAATAGGTCTTCATCATCATGCGCGAAAGCGAGAAAAAAGCAACCAATAGCGCTGCCTTCAATTGGCAATCAACTTTTGCAGTGAAACACTTGGAAGACATAATCAAAAATGCTGAACCTGTTTTAGGAAAACCCATCTACACTGTTCCAAAAACGACAGGCAAACAAAAGGAGTTCGGTTATGTCAATATTGCCACGCTATACTATCAGTTCCAATCGTCAGAGTTTGATTATCTTAACTTCACCGTAAAACTAGTACTTGGTGTCAAAAACGACAAGAGGCACATACAATACAGCGTTAACAAAATCGAGGTGATATAAAAAACATCCTGTAATAAAGTCGTTACTGCCCGAAAGCAATCGCTTGTACAGGATGTTTTCCCGCTGCAAAGATACAACTATTTCGGTTCACCGCAACCTTTTATCTGAAAAACCCACTATACGCCACCCCAACGCTGAAACTTGGCTCGTCATTATATTGTTCCTTCAGGAAACGTTTGGCGTACTCGGCCTTGATGACAATCTGCTCGGTGGGATAGTAGTTCAAGCCGAAGGTCATCACGTGACGGTCGGTCCACTGGTAATCGGTGAGGGTCAAGGCAGAGGGGATATAGCTGTCGTAGTAGTCGTAACGGCCAAAGACATAGAGCTTTTGGTCATTAACCGCTTTGATGGGACGGAAGATGTCGTAGGCTGCCTCACCACCGTATGCGATTGCTTTCTCTCCCACCTGGGAACGTGGATAAGGTGAGAAGCTCTGGTGGTTCTGGTTCTTGTTCCACGAGGAGATGAGGTTGGCCTCGCTGAGGTAACCATAGTCGAAGTTGCCACGGAGTACCAAGCCGTTGGCCTTGTAGTCGAACTCGGCGGTGCCAATGACCACAGTACCCTTCACGTCTTTATAAGGGCTGGTTTCGGTGAATTCATTGGTGACGATATCGTTGTTGAAGCAGTTGCCAATATATCCGCTCACGCCGAGATGCAGGTTCTTGACGGAGTAGTTGTCGATGCGCAACACCCCTGCCAGATGGTTGGCCACCCGGAACTCGTAGGCTGAGGCAGAGCCGTTCTTCACCCAGTTGGCGTTGTTGAACATGTTGGAGTTCAAGGCGGGAATCACCATGGCTTCATAACGCCAGCTTCCGAGCTTACCCCAAAGACTGATGCCCGTCTCGTGCCAGGTGCAAGGCAGGATGGTGAACTCGCCCTCAGGACGGTAACAGGTGAAGAACTCGGTGGGCGTATGGGCTTTGTTGGTCTGTCCGACAGGGACCACGAGGTGTCCCATACGGATGTTAAGGCCTTTGCCGAACGACTTCTGGATCCAGAACTGCTCCAAGGCGACCTCGCCGCCACGCTCGATCTCATGTTCGAACTCGCCGGTCTCTTCGGCTTCGATCTCGACAGCGACTTCGCTGCCGCCATGCTCGAACTCAATCTCGCTGCCCATGCTCCATCCCTTGCCGAAGTCATAACCTAGGTTGATGACCACATGTGGCAGGTCGAGACGACCATGGCTCTTGGCGTCTTTATATGACTCCGCATGGGAGTAACGGTACATGTTATCACTATAGAAATTACGGGTATAGACTGCCTCGCCATAACCGCCAAGGGTCAGGCGTTGTTTTTTCACAAGGGTGTCCTGGGCTTGTAAGGCGTTCGCCATCAAGGCGATACCCATCAAAAGGGTGCTAGCCATCAGTTTTAGTTTCATCTCTTAACGAAATTTTATTTTAAGGTGCAAAAATCCACCTTCTTTTTCTGAAAGGGAATCACTAAAAATGATGATTTGTAGGTAGGAGACTCACCTAAAATGATGAATGCGGTCATCATTCATACCGCAAGGCGTTGATCGGGTCGGTTCTTGATGCTTTCAAGGCGGGGAAGAAGCCGGCGATCAATCCCAGAATGGCGCAGGAGATGAATGAGATGAACATCCATAACACGTTGATGACGAAGGGGAGCGACATCACCAGTGTCACTATATAGGAGAGGGCAAGACCCAGCAGCAAGCCTAGCACGCCGCCGATGAGGCTCAAGATGATGCTCTCGGTGAGGAACTGCATGAGGATGGCGGCGTTTTTGGCGCCGATGGACATGCGTAGGCCGATTTCTTTGGTGCGTTCGGTGACGGTGACATACATGATGTTCATGATGCCGATGCAGCCTACCAGCAAGGATATCAAGGCAATTGCGATGAGTACCGTGGTGATCATGCCAGTCATCGAAGTCATCATCTCCAGCATCTCCTGCTGGGTGCGCACCTCGAAGTCATTGGCTCCTTCATCGGGGATCTTATGTGCGATGCGCAGGATGTTCTCCACTTCGGTGACGGCGGCCTCGGCCACGTCCTCGGAGGCTGCTGAACACACGATCTGCTGGATGTAGTTGATGCCTAACATACGTTTCTGCACGGTGGAGTAAGGCATGATGACGATGTCGTCCTGATCCATGCCCATGCCGTTCTCGCCTTTTTCTTTGAGGGTTCCGATGACGCGGAAGGGCATGTTGCCAATACGGATGGTCTTGCCGATAGGGTCTTCGCCTTCGTCGAAAAGCTCTTCGACGATGGTCTGCCCGATGAGCCCCACCTTGGCGTATTTCTTCACGTCATCGTCGGTGAAGTTGACACCTGTGGCGATCTCGTATTTTCGTATTTCCAGATAGTCGGGTGAGCCTCCATAGACGGTGCCTGACCAGTTTTTGGAGCCGTTGACGATTTGTCCACCGCTGTTAACCACTGGGCTGACCATGGTGATGTTCTTGGCTTTCTGTGCGATGAGTTCGCAGTCGCTTGTCTTCAGGGACTCTGAGCTGGAGGAGCCCATGCTGACTCCGCCGCGTCGTTGGTTGGCGCGCATCACCATGATGAGGTTGGTGCCCATGTCGGAGAGCTGGTTGGCAGTGCTTTTTTTCAGCCCCTCGCCGAGGTTGACCACCGCGATGACGGCGGCGATGCCGATCACGATGCCCAGCATGGAGAGTGCGGTGCGTGTCTTGTTGCGCAACAGGGCTTTGGCGGAGATATGGATGAGGTTTAGGATGTCCAAGGCTTTGAGAATTTAGAATTAAGAATTTAAAATTTAGAGGGTGATGCTCCTTGATTTGTAGCTAATAATCGTTATCAATGGGAAGGGCGGCGAGGGCTTCGGCGGCGGATTTGGTGCTGACGGGTTCGTCGCGGAGGATGTGGCCGTCGCGAAGGAAGATGGTGCGGCTGGTGAACACGGCGATGTCGGATTCGTGAGTGACGAAGGCGATGGTCTTGCCTTGCTCATGCAGGTGTTGGAACAGACTCATGATCTCGTAAGAGGTGCGGGTGTCGAGGTTGCCAGTGGCCTCGTCTGCAAGGACGATGACAGGGTCGTTGACCAAGGCACGGGCGATGGCCACCCTTTGCTGCTGTCCTCCAGAGAGCTGGTTGGGAGTATGTCCCATCCTATCCTTTAAGCCCACTAACTCCAGGGCGTGTTGCGCGCGCTCATGGCGTTCCCGATGCGAGACATCGGGGTTATAGACCAAGGGCAGCTCCACATTCTCCAAGGCAGAGGTGCGAGGCAGCAGGTTGTACGACTGGAAGACAAAGCCGATCTTGCGGTTGCGGATCTCAGAGAGCTCGTTTTTGCTGCGCTCTCTCACCGAGATGCCGTCAATGAGATATTCACCTGACGTGGGCTGGTCGAGGCAACCTAAGATGTTAAGCAAGGTGGACTTGCCACTGCCTGACGAGCCCATGATGCTCACAAACTCGCCTTGGTGGATCTCGAAAGTCACGCCTTTGAGGGCATGGACTTCCTCGCTGCCCACGATGAAGGTGCGTTTGAGGTTCTCGACCTTGATGATTGAGGTTGGCGTGTTCATTTCTTGTTGTTGTTTCTTCTTCCGGGAGGGCCGGGCATGAAGGGGTTCTCTCCTTTTTTCTGTTGTTTCTCCTTAGCGACATATTGTGCCGAGAGCACCACGGAGTCACCGGCTTGCAGGCCTTGTTCGATGATCTTATAGGCTCCGTCGGTCATGCCCGTCTTTACGGGACGTGGCTGGATGTCGTCTCCTTTTTTGATCCACAGCATCTCCATGTCGGCGGGTCTCTCTTCGTTGTCATTCATCTGCGGTCTTTCGCCTTGTGGTCTCTCGCCTGGGCCTTCTGGCTTGCCGTTTTTGCGGAGCGACTTCAGCACCTGTTCGTCGGGCTTGAAGTTCAAGGCTTCGGCAGGCACGGCCAGGCCAGTCTGCTCTTCGGTGACGATGGTCACGCTGGCGGTCATGCCAGGAAACAGCTTCTGTTCGGGGTTGGGGGCGTCGATGATGACGGTGTATTTCACCACATTGCTGGTGGTGGTGGCTTTCATGCGGATCTGGTTCACTGTGCCGTCGAAGGTCTCGTAGGTGTAGGCATCCACGGTGAAACTCACCCTTTGTCCGATCTTCACCTGCCCGATGTCGGCTTCGTCAACGGCGGCTTCCACCTGCATCTTGGTGAGGTCGTTGGCCAAGGTGAAGAGGGTGGGGGTGCTGAACGAGGCCGCTACCGTCTGTCCCACCTCCACGGCACGGTCGAGCACCACGCCGTTGATGGGGGAGTAGATCTCGGCATAGCTCAGGTCCACCAAGGCCTGGTCGTAGGCGGCCTGGGCGTTTTTCTTGCTCATCTGTGCCTGGGTGTAGCTGTTTTGTGCTTCCTGGTAAGAGGCGAGCGTGGCTGCGTTGGACTCGTAGAGTTGTTTTGTTCGCTCGTATGTTAGTTTAGCATAGTTCAATTGACTCTCTGCCGAGGTGAGGCTGGCTTTTGCCCGACTCACGTTCTGGTTGAGGGTCAGTTTGTCCAACTCGGCCAACAACTCGCCTTTTTTTACCACGTCGTTAAAATCGACATAGATCTTTTCCACCTTGCCGGATACCTGAGTGCCGACTTCCACGGTCTCCACTGGCTCGATGGTGCCTGTCGCCGTGACGGTGTTTTCTACTGTGTAGTTACCGACCAGATGGGTACGGATGACTAGTTCTTTGTTCGCGGATTTGCTCATCCTGGCAATGACGATGCCGATAATCGTCAATGCGATAATACCCGCGATAATCCACCATTTGTTTCTTTTCTTCATGCTCATTCTATTTTAAAGCTCACCCCACAAGCCCCTCTCCACTGCGGAGTGGGGGAGTGTTCTACCCGGGGCCTACCGAGATTTAACCCCTAACGGGGTATCTCCCTCTAAATTCTAAATTATAAATTCTAAATTCTAAATTATAAACTCACCTTCCCCCCAGTATAAAGATCCAGGATCTTGCGTTTCATGAGGAGGCTGTATTTGTTCTGTATGTATGCGTTCAATGCGTTGAGGTAGTTGTTTTGTTGTTGGAGCAACTCCACCGTGGTGATGGTGCCGTATTGGTATTGTAGGTTGTGTGCCTCAAAGCTCTTGCTGTAGGCTTGCTCTTTGGCTTTCGACACTTGGTAGGCGTTGTAGGCAGACACTACGTTGCGGTAGGCCTGCACCACGGTCTGTCTCACGGTGAGCTGGGTTTGTTCGTAGTCGAGTTGTGCTTGTTCCAGCGCGATCTTGCTTTTCTTCATGTTGGCCTTGGTGCTGCCTCGACTGAAGATAGGGATGCTCACGGAGATGCCCGCCGATTCAGTGGGAGTGCCAAACCATTGGTTGATGCCGCTGCCGTCGAACGAGAGCACACCCATTCCGACGTTGGCATTGGCGGAGATGGATGGATAGTAGTTGCCCCTGGCCATCGCCACGTTGTTTTCCGCGAGACGGATGTCATAGTCGCTCATTCTTAGGTCGGGCATATAATCGAGGGCGCGTTGGATGGCCTCTTCTTCCGTGGGCAATGTCGTCTTCAGCTCTTCCAGCTGCTCCGTGTCGGGAGCGACAATCTGCAAGTCATCGCTGGGGTCCATAGCAAGTTGCACCTTGAGGTCGAGCAGGTTGTTCTCAATGCTGATTTGGGTGTCAACCACGTTATTCGAGTCGCTGAGATACTGTGCTTCCAGTAGCAGCAGGTCGCTCTCGAGGATGGTTCCTACCTGATGTCGCACACGGCCTTGTTTCAGCTGTTCTTCACTGGCTCTAAGCACCTCTTTTTGGTATTTCAACAGCTCCTGGTTTCCAAGTATGCTAAGAAATGATTGCAATATCTGTGTTGTAAGCTGGTTGTCATATCGTTCCAGTTGAACCTCGTTCCGTTCCAGGTTAAGTCGGTTTTGTTCGATAGTACGGCTGATTTGCCCTCCTTGATAGATGGTGATGGAGCTGCCTATGCCGAGATTACCCGATGAGGACCATCCTTTTTCGTTGTTGGTGATGTTTTGCCCAAACGAGGCGCTGAGGCTGGGCAGGCGTTGTTGTTTCGACTGTTCGTAAGAGGCTTCCAACGATTTTCCAGTGAGTTCCATCGACTGACGTTCGTAGTTGTTGGAATGGGCATAGCGGATGCAGTCCTCGAGGGTGAATTGGTATGAGTGGCTTTCTTGAGACCAAGTGGGAATGGAAAACAACAGTGCCAATAAGACGATAAGAATGCGATTCATAGGTCAGTGCTTACAAATGACACTACAAAGAAATATCAAAACATGTTATTTTGTTTGTTTTTTTATTTCAAACGGAAAAAAAAGTACTTGAAATCATCGTTGGTTTAAATCATCTTTTTTCTATATTTGCAAAAATGCTTTTGAAATATACCATATTATGAAAAAACATGATTTACTTCTTTTCTTGCTCCTTCTGACGTTATCTATCCAAGCACAACGTCCGGCAGTCCGTGCTTATCTTGACGATCAAGGTCAGGTCATGACAGAGGAGGTGAATGATGCGAGGCTGTCGGTGTCAACTCGTGAAGGTCTTGCTCCCATGCCGGGGTTCCCGTTGAGTTTCAGCTCGAACACCACTTACAAACCCATGCGTGGTCTTGCGTTGGCAGATCTGGACCGTGATGGAGCAGATGAGATCATCCTTTGCCATAACGACCAAATCAATGTCATCGACGGTCAGGGTAACATCCTTTGGACACAGACGTTGGTTGGTGGCATGGCTCAGTATCCTGCGGCAGTGGGTGACCTTGATAACGACGGTTATCTTGAAGTGGTCGCGCTTACCGCTTACGGCAATGCTAGGGGAGGTGTTAATGTCTTTGACCATACCGGTGCCTCTCTTCTTACGGTTCAAACCAATAATAACCCTTTGATTTGTGCTCCTGTCCTTGCCGATATCAACAACGATGGCCTTCTTGAGATTGTCTTCTGTGGTCGAGGTAAGGCTTCTGCGGGCATTACTGCGGGAATCCATGTCTGGAATCTGCAAGGTGAGGAAATCGAGGGCTTTCCTTTCGAGATGCCATCTACACCGGCGTTCACCCCTACTGTGGCCGACATCAATGATGATGGTTATCTCGAAATCTTCGCTTCCACGACTTCAGCGCTTTACTGCATTAGTCATACAGGGGAGACCCTTTATACGGTGGATGGTCAGGAGGCTTACAAATATTCTTATCAATCGCCCTTGGTGGTGAACTTTGGCGATGAGATGGGATGGTGTCTGGTGGGTGCCTGCCATGGCGACAATCCACATCATTACGTTCGTGATGCCTCCACAGGTGAGTATGTGGAAGGCTGGCCGAGGGCAGTGGCATCATGGACTTATTCCGCGCCTACAGTAGTGAAAAACGACGAGTCTTACTCCATCTTTATGGGAGTGTCAGGCGAGGGTGACGTGTTCTACCAATATGATATTGAGGGTAATGTGGCTCCCGGATTTCCATTGAATCTCAATTCGGGTATTGAGGGCTTTGTGTCGGTGGCTGACATCGATGGCGACGGCGAGAATGAGGTTGTCACCAGCTTCAACTGGATGGATGACGGTCAAGGTTATATCCGCGCTTGGGAAATGGATGGCACTGAGGTGCTGGAAGGTTTCCCTCTTCGTCCTCAGGGACTTACCTATATGAATGGGGCCAATTTTGGCGATATCGATGGTGACGGAAACATGGAGATTGTGACGCTTACCTATCTTCAGAATTTCTCTCCCGATGATCCGGTCTATGTGACTGCATACGCGCTGAACCAACCTGTTGAGCATGTGGTTTATGGTACCTATAAGGGGAGTAATGACCGCATGGGTTGGATTCATGAGGAAACCGTGGCGACACAGTGCTATCCCGTTGAGAATTTGCAATGGGTAACGGGCGGCGACAACGCTTTTATTGGCCTGTTTTGGGATCTTCCTTTGGAGACCGCCACGGGTGAATTGTCCTCATTTCAGGTTTATCGTGACGATTCGTTGATAGCCACGATTCCTGCTGTCTATACCTCTTTCGCTGATGATAGTTTTGGATTTCCATACATTACGCACATCTATTATGTCAATGCGGTTTATAGCGATGGATGTGAGGCTGCGAGCGACACGATTGAGGCGATGTGGATTCCCGATGGTGTCAATGAACAAGATGAACATTGTTTCATCTATCCTAATCCTTCTAACGGCTTGATTTATATTGCTGGTTCTGTAGCTCAAAAAGTTGAAATTTTCTCGTTGACAGGGCAACTTGTCTTTGAACAACAAGGCAATCTCGAAAAAATCAACGTCGAAAATTTGGAAAATGGATTTTATTTCGTACGTTTGCGATTTGTTTCGGGAGAGCGGAACATGAAGCTATTAATTGAGAAATAACTTTAAAAATTATTTATAAACTATTAAAAATCAAAGTACTATGAAGATTGGTAACAAATTCTTCGCCGAATTGTTCGGCACGTTCGTTCTCGTCTTTGGCGGTTGTGGTACCGCTATCTTCGGACATGTTGGTTTCTTGGGCGTTGCTATCGCCTTCGGTCTCACCGTGATTGCCATGGCCTACGGCATTGGTCATATCTCGGGTGCTCACCTGAATCCTGCTGTGAGCTTTGGCGTGTGGGCTAACGGTCGCATGTCACTCAAAGAGATGTTCATATATTGGCTGGCTCAGATCATCGGTGGTATCATCGCTGGTCTCCTCCTGATGGTGATTGCCAAGTCTGCTGGCATGACTCTTGGCACTTTCGCTGCCAACGGTTATGGTGATTTCTTCAGCGCTTCTGATGTTGCCGCTGGTTATCAACAAGTTTCTATGGGTGGTGCTTTCCTCGTTGAAGCTCTTCTGACCTTCGTGTTCCTGATGGTCATCCTCGGTGTCACTGACAGCCGTCATGCTAACGGCAAGTTCGGCGGCCTCGCCATCGGTCTTACCCTGGTGCTCATCCACCTCATCAGCATCCCGTTGACCAACACCTCTGTGAACCCTGCTCGTTCACTCGGCGTTGCCATCTTCTCCGAGAACCCGCTGGCTATGCCTCAGCTGTGGCTCTTCATCGTGGCTCCGCTCGTCGGTGCTTGCCTCGCTGGCCTTTGCTACAAGTGCCTCGGCGGTTGTGAGAAGAAATAAAAATAATCCTTTAATAATTTAAAATTAAGAATTTAGAATTTAGAGGGAGACTATCAATCTCTAAATTCTAAATTCTTTTTTTGTACTAAAGATTTGTCTGGCATATACATCCATATTCCGTTTTGTCTTTCAAAATGCGCCTACTGCGGGTTCTACTCTGTGCCTTCAGTGAAGCGCAAAGCGGATTTCATGGAGGCTTTGAAACAGGAAATCGTTTCTCGCAAGGACTATCTTCATGGTGAGAAAGTCGAGACCATTTATTTCGGCGGTGGCACTCCTTCTTTATTAAAGGTGGATGAAATCGATGCTTTGCTCAAACTCCTGAGCGACACGTTCGTGATTGCAGCACAACCTGAGATTACCTTGGAAGCCAACCCCGACACGTTATCTTTTGATTATCTGGTGGCGTTGAGGTCGTTAGATGTCAATCGTCTCAGCATCGGCATCCAGAGTTTCTTTGATAACGACCTGCATTATCTGAACCGTCGCCACGATGCCAGCCATGCCTCTGAGTGCCTCCTGTGGGCTAAAGACGCTGGCTTTGAGAATGTGAACATCGACCTTATCTACGGCCTCCCTACTTCTGATGCGGATCAGTGGAGCCGTAATCTGGACTTTTTTTTCGAGACGGGTTTTCCGCATCTCTCCGCCTACGCCTTGACCTTGGAGCCTAACGCCATCCTTACGAAACAAATTGAAATGGGAAAGACTATGCCAGTGAACGAAGACGACGCGATTCGCGATTATGAGATCCTGTGCCAAAAAATGGCACAAGCTGGTTTCCTGCATTACGAAATCTCTAACTTTTGCAAACCTGAAATGCATTCCCGGCATAATGCCAGCTATTGGTTCGGCACGCCGTACGCTGGTTTTGGTCCATCCGCGCATTCCTACGATGGAACGTCACGACAGTGGAATGCCGCGTCTTTGGAGCGATATGTGGGTGACAGAAGACAGGAGACAGAAGAAGGAAGTAAGGAGGTTCTTACCTTGGAGCAACGGTATGATGAATATGTGATGTTGCGGTTGCGTACGATGTGGGGCATCGACCTCGCTGCTTTAAAACGTGAGATGGGTGAGCGTTTTTCCTCATATTGCGAGCGGCAAGCGGCGCCTTTGATTGTGTCAGGGAAGCTGTCACAAAATCAAGACATCCTTTATCTTAACGATGAACAGATGTTGTTTGCCGATGGCGTGGCGGAGGCGTTGTTTTGGTGAAACCTTGTAACTTTGCCGCATGAAAAAAAACGCGCGTTTCAATTATCTGCTGGTAACCTATCTGATTGGTATCCTTGTCTTCACGGTGTTCCGATTGGTCAACACTTGGGTGTATTGTTCCCATGCCCATCCCTCGCCTTCTTTTGACGGCCTTTATGGTCATGCCTTGTGGATGGGATGGCGTTTCGACACAGTTGTCAGCTGTTATCTACTGGCGGTTCCTACACTCATGATGGTCGTTGCTGAGATGGTTCGTATTCGTAAGTTATTGTATTACAATGTTATTCATGTGCTGTTGGTGACAGGCTATCTGATTGCTTTCTTTGCCTGTGCTGTCGATGTTCCATTTTTCAGCTATTTCTTCAACCGGCTTAATGCGGTGCCGATGAATGAGATTGACTCGATGGATCTCGTGCTGAGCATGATCTTCAGTGACCCGCTATATCTTTTGGCCTTTTTGGCTTTCCTGGCCTTTGCCGTAGGTTATGTGTTTCTTATGCGTTGGGTGTTCCGAAAAGTTTTGCGTGATCATCTCGACACGTCGTTGTCAATGACGGGGTCGGTTCTCGCTTCAGTGATTTTGATTGGCTTGGTGTTCATTGGAATGCGAGGCAGGCTTAGCAAGAAAAGCCCGATAAGGGTTGGGACGGCGTATTTTTGTAACAATGGCTTTCTGAACCAATTGGGATTGAATCCAGTGTTCACCTTTGTCAAAAGTTTTGAGGAGATGAGCCGAGCGGAGAACCAACCTCTCGCCCTGACGACACCCGAAAAAGCGTTGGCCGTATATCAGGCGGAGCGGGATTTGCCCATGGATAGCACCTTGATTCCCGCTGAACTGTCGTTGCCGTTGCCCCAAGGAACCAATGTGATTCTGGTACTCATGGAGTCCATGACGGTGGATAAGACGGGATTGTTCTATCCCGAACAGTCGTTGACACCTTGTTTGGATAGCCTGATGCGGCAAGGGCTGGTGTTCGACGAATGCTATTCTGCTGGGATTCATACGTATAATGGCATCTATTCCACGCTCTATGCTCATCCCGCCTTGTTGTCTCGCCACACGATGAAGCATACCCAGCTGCCGGTGATGTGCGGACTGCCTCAACAGCTGCATGACGCTGGTTATCACAATGTTTTTTTCATGACCCATGACGAGGATTATGACAACATGAGGGGGTTCCTCATGGCTAACGGGTTCGATGAGGTTTTGGGTCAGAGCCATTATCCCTCCCATGAAATTGTGGGTACTTGGGGTGTTCCTGACCATGTCCTCTTTGAAAAAACGGTCGCGCATTGTGGTGATTTGGCGGCTCAAGGTCCGTTTTTCGCTACCGTCATGACGTGCAGCGACCATACCCCATATATTATCCCTGAGGGAATCGACATCCCCTTCAAAAACAACGAATTGTCGAAACGTATCGTGGAGTACGCCGACTGGTCTATAGGGCATTTCATGGAGCTTGCCTCGCATCAGCCCTGGTTCGCCAATACCTTGTTTGTCTTTGTTGCCGACCATGGCGCGGCAAGGCCTTTTGCTTACGATGTGTCGCTGCCCTACCATCATATTCCGTTGCTGTTCTATCATCCAAAAAATATCAAGCCTTGTCGCACTGACCGGTTGGCTTTGCAGATTGATGTGGCACCCACTTTGATGGGGATGCTTCCCTATAAGGCAGAAAACCATGCCTTAGGCTTGGATGTGTTGAGGCAACATCGGCATTATGCTTATTTCAGCAGCGATGATAAGATCAGTGTGCTGGATGGGGAATACCTTTATTTATACAGAACGGCAGGTGCTTTGGAGAGTCTTTATCATTATGCTGACACCTCGACGGTGGATTTGATGAGCCGGATGCCAGAACGCGCTGAAGCCATGCGTGACTATGCCTTTGGCATGATCCAGGAGTCGTATCAGATGCTTTTTGACAAGTGACTTGCTGAATTGTTATTTCAATGAAGGAACCATTAAGGCACACCGATCAATGATTCGGTTGGCATAATCAAATCCTAAGTCACATAGTTTCTTATTAGTATTGCCATCGTAATTCATATAACAATGGATGATGCTGTAGGCATTGTCCACCCACTTTACTAGCTTGCTGTCACGCCGGCCTATCGCGTCCAAATAGTCATTAAAATGAACTCGGGTGCGGCGATCCTGTCGCACGTGGAATACGGTGTCTAAAGCCATTAGCACTGCAAGCCACAAGTAGTTTCCAGCCGCACGGACGTACTTGTCATCTTGATACTCGATGCCGTCTTCGTCAAGTTGCCCTCGCTCATTGAGGATTTCTTCCGCGTTGTCCACATAACGTTTTGCTTCTTTGATGCTGGGCGTTTTTTTTGTTCTTTCTTGTTTTTTGGGGTCTTGTTTTTTCATCGTTGGAAAATGTTTATAATTCAACCGCAAAGATAGGAAGTATTTTTCAAATACAGAACAAAATCATAGAATTTTTTTAAAATAATTACTCCTTTTCGGATAATTCTTTGATAATCATGATGGAAAACGGCAGCGAGATGAGGAAGGTCATCGTGTCGGCGATGGCTTGTGCCGCCTCAAGGCCGGTGAGTCCCCACAGCCAGGGAGCGATGAAGACAGCGGGAAGGAAACAGATGCCTTGTCGGCACATGGAGAGGAAGGTGGCCTGCCAGGTGTAGTTGATGTTCTGAAGCAACATGTTGGTCGTGGTGCAGACACCCATCAAGGGGAAGGCGATGCACTGCCAGCGCATGACGTGGCTGCCCACTTGGATCAACTCGGAATCCTCGCTGCGGAAGAGGGCGATGATATCAGGAGCGAAAAGATAAGCCAGGGTGCTCAATACAACCAACACCGCGGTGGAGAGCGTCATGCAGAATATATAGCTCTCCTTCACCCTGCCGTAAAGTTTGGCTCCGTAATTGTAGCCACAGACTGGCTGGAACCCTTGCCCAAGACCGATGATCACGGAGACACACATCATCATGACGCGGTTTACGATGGAAAAAGCTGCCACCGTGGAGGCTTCGTTGTCAGGGACGGCATAATGTACCGCCATGCGGTTCAGGCAAATGGTGGCTAATACAGCAAGAGCCTGACGGGTCAATGATGGCAGACCGCCTCTGATAATCTGGACGTAATATTCTTTTGTCGGTGTGAAGTTCCGTAACTTAATATGCACATTGCCTTCGCGTGAGGTGCCCCAAAGCAACAGGCACCATCCGAAGCATTGGCTGATGGCGGTGGCTAAAGAGGCACCGCTGACACCCAGATCTAACACGAAGATGAAAATCGGGTCGAGGATCATGTTGAGAACCGCGCCCGAGGCGATGCCAATCATGCCAAAACGGGCGTTGCCTTGCAACCTCAGCTGGTTGTTTAAAGTCAGCGATGACATCATGAATGGCGTGGCGAGGAAGATATAACGCAGATAGGCGTTGGTGGATGGCAAGATCTGGTCGGTGGCCCCCAGTGCTCGTGACAAAGGGCTCATGAAGATCAGGCAGGTAACACCGGCGATGGCACCGAAAATCAAGGGACTCAGAAATCCTGTCGCCGCCATCTTCCCTGCGTTCTCGGTGTGACGGGCACCCAAGGCTCGCGAGATGTAGTTGCCCGACCCGTGTCCGAAGAAGAAACCGCAGGCGTTGATGAAGGCCATGTAGGCAAAAGCCACCCCGACACCTGCCACTGCCTCCGTGCTGAGATGTCCCACGAAAAACGAATCGACCATGTTGTAGATGCTCGTCACCAACATGCTGATGATTGTGGGCACCGCCATCTTGAGGATCAACCTCTTGACAGGGGCCTGCGTCATCATCCGATAACGCTCTTCGAGTTTCCGTTGGTCGTCGCTGGGTTTCATCAGGATGCTTTTTGGGGATCAGATCACTTTTTTTCGCCAGTCGGCCTTCCAGATATAGAAGAAGGCGATGAGTCCCATGGCGAGGTTATAGAAACACTCCACGGTCCACACGCCGGCGATGGTGGAGGTCTTGGTCATGATAAAAGCGTAAAACAGATAGGCGATACACACCCCGAACTCCAAGGCCATGGCCGCCGAGGTGTTGCCAGTGCCGGATACCGCCTCGAAAAACACCATGCCGATGGCTCCTAAGACCGTGGCGATGCTGATGACATAGACGGAGGGGACAGCGGCTGCCGCCAGGCTGAGGTCGTCGGTATAGATCTGTAAGATGAGTTCCGGGATGATGGAGGTGACGATGGCGAGTGCCAAAGAGCATAGCACCGCATTCTTCACCACCTTCCACAGCATGGCCATCACCTCGTCGCTCTTGCCTTCGCCGATGATGCGGCTGGTGAGGGTGTTGGCCGTGGCCGCGAAAGCGAACCCGGGGATGATGAGAATCATATAAGTGCTTCGGACCACCGACGAGATGCCGATGGCGGTCTCGCCCATCTTCTCAATGAGGATGAAGAAGGCGAACCAGGTGCCGAAGGAGAAAAGCCTTTGGATCATACAAGGGGATGCCACCTTGAGGATGTCACCCATCAGCTTGGATTCCCATGGATGCCAACGGAACATCCCGTATTCTTCGTGAGGGATGGTGACAAAGGTGTAAATCCAGAAGAAACAGAAGGCGGTGACTTCCGCCATGAGAGAGGCCAACGCCGCGCCTCCGATGCCCATCTCTGGCAGTCCGCAGTGCCCGAAAATCAAACACCAGTCGAGGAAGATGTTGACCACCGCCATCAAGATGGTGGAGTAAGTGATGACCTTGGTGTTGCTGATGCCCACATAGAACGAACGGAACAAAAAGTTAAAAACGACAAAGATGATGCCGAACTGTCGGTATTTCAGGTACTCCATGGAGGAGGCATAGATGTTGTCCGACTCGATGATGACCTGCATGAGCCCTTCGCTGCAAAAGTGCAGGATGCTGAATAATATCATGCCGAGACCCAGCACAAATAAGGCTCCGTGCTGGAAGATTACGCCGATTTGTTTCAGGTTGCCCTCGCCGAAACGCCTTGCGATGAAGATCTGGATGCCCACGGCGAAGCCCATGGCCAGGGTGGTGAACACGTAATAGAAGAGGCCGGCCATCATGGAGGCGCTCAGCTCGATGGTGCCGAGATGTCCCAGAAAAGCGGTGTCGGTGAAGGTGATGACAGTCTGCGCGAGGTTACCCAGCATGATGGGGTAGGCGATGCGCCATATCTCTCGGTTGGTGATGGAGGTTTTCATGCCGCAAAGGTACGAGAATTTGGCGAAGTTTTTCGGCGAATTAAGCGAATTTAACGAATTGTTTTTTCGGCGAATTAGGCGAATTTAGCGAATTATTACGAACTAAGAAAATTCGCTTAATTCGCTTAATTCGCCGACCCTATAAAATTCGCCTAATTCGTTTAATTCGCCGACCCAATAAAAATTCGCTTAATTCGCCTTAATTAAATTGTTGGGTCGAAAAAATGCCTATCTTTGCATTCTGACTTCTATCTTCTGACTTCTAAACCCAAAAATATATGTCACTCGAAACATCAATTATGGCCGACATCAAGGCCGCTATGCTGGCTCGCGACCAGAAGAAACTCGAAGCCCTTAGGGCCATCAAAGCGCAGATTTTATTGGAAAAGACCAAGGGCGGTAATGTAGAACTCACTGAGGCCACTGAGTTGGCTTTGCTCCAGAAGCTGGTGAAACAGCGCAAGGAGTCGGCTTCCATCTATGAGCAGAATGGCCGTCAGGAGCTCGCCGACGAAGAGAAGTTCCAGGCTTCTGTCATCGAGGCTTATCTTCCCCAACCCTTGAGCGAAGAAGAGCTGCGTGCCGTCATCAAAGATGTCATCGCGCAGGTCGGCGCTACCTCCATCAAAGATATGGGCAAGGTGATGGGCATGACAACCAAGCAAGTCGCCGGCAAGGCTGACAATGCCAAAGTCTCGCAGCTCGTCAAGGAGATGCTGGGTAATATGTCCAATACATAAAACTTTAGAATGTAACAGCAGTAAATTCTTTGCCTAATTGATGAATTTGCTGTAAAATTTGAGCCTCTCGCTCTTGAGACGGTTTTTTATATCCATTGATATAGTTGCGAAGCAATCCAGCATTAATCCCCGCCTTTAGTGCAAACTGCTCTACATTGATTTGAAACTGACATCCACATCTAATTTCCGCCAATGGATTCCGAGTATCGAGAACTAATCTTGGCATTAGTCTTTTATTTAGCGTGAAGATCCATCTTGCGGATCTCATCCAATTTTTCTTGATTCAATATGCCTGCATCCCAAAGCCTGTCAGATTCCTCATCCAGCTTTGCTTGGAAATACCGTGTGTGCTCTATTTGTTGTGCTTTCATGGCCGTTTTTCTGCTTGCAAAGATAAACATCTTTACCTTGCCTCGCAACAAAAAACTTCAACGACCTTGTAACATTTCTTGTTTTGCGACTACATCTTTACGTAATCATCAAAACAAGAAATTATGGAAAGCTTCAAAAATCTGAAATGCCCCAGCTTTGAGGACCTGTGGCTCCTGCTCGCGCTGGGCGATGGACATAGCTTGAACGGAAACATCCTTGACGATGCCTCTCTCGAAGTGATGCTGCGCATCGAGAAAACCATGCAACGCCTCAAAGCCATGGGCGATGACGACCGACGGTACCTCTGGATGGAAATCGAAGCACCACCGCCTGATGAGGACGAGGAAGAAAATGGCTTCTGGGAGGAAGAGCCAGACCCGAACGGACATCTGTGGTATCAGCTGCTCACCGCCCACTACAAGGGATTCCACTATCTTCTGATGAGCAACAGGCACTGGCGGTTCGTGGACCTGCGCAGCGCGCATCATGTAGGGGCGGAACGGGACCCCGAAAACGACTTCTACTGTAACATGGTGGAGCCGCTGACTAGGCTGGAGACCTACGTGACGGCATTGGTGGATGCCATTGTGGATGACCCCGAGGCTTATAACGATTACGTGGAACGGCATCTTCCATATAACAAACGTGTCGGCACCATCCAACGCTCGGCGCTATGCAGTATATGCCCCTCGTATCACGCAGTGGAACATCCGCAACGTTATCTCCAGATGCTCGAGGGCATGATGGCCATGGAGCCGAAACAATTCGAGGTGATGACGCTGCGGCTCTATATGCACTACTGGCGCGTCGCATACGTGGCCTACACCACGATGGACCGTTACGATCCGGATGACCCCGAGGTCTTTAAAGGTATGACCGACGAGGAGGTGTTCTCTTATTCAAGCAAAGGCAGGGAAGTCGAAGGCTATGACCTCGACTCAGAAGAGGATTACCTGAAATGGGAAAAGGAAAACTCCAGCTACCATTGCCACGACGTGGCCTACGCCCGTATCCATCTGTGGCCACATCGTAATGAGGAGGGCTTGTGGTTTTTCAGTTTGGCTTACAATGTGGTGGGTTATTTCCAAGATGTGCTCAACATACTCACAGTTTTCTACCAGATGGGAGTGGGGATCGATATCAGCTGCTTTGCGGAACATACCATAGCTAAGCTCAAAGAAGAAGACGAGGTCACCATCACGCCGCAGCCGAACAAATACCGCGAGGAGATGAGCCTGCCATATCCCGATGCCGCAGTGACCGAGGAGATGGTGCAGGAAATCATCAAAAATACAAGGTGGATGCCTCAGGCAAAGGTGAGAGTGGTGTAAGCTAATTTTACTATCTTTGCGGCATTAGTACCAGAGTAATTAAAAAGTTATGGCCTATAAATTTTCGGATCGCACCCTCGCCTTGCCAGTTGCTCTTAATGAGGAGGAACAGTATATACTTTGTATGATCGCCTACTTCGGGCGGAGTCTTACACAGGCTTATGTGAGAGACTTCTGCTTATGGAAAGATGTGAAAGTTTTACATGTCAGGGGCATCGTTGACAAGCTTAACCATAAAGGTATTATCTCGCAGCCTAGCAACTACTGGGAGCCATACGGTTACGTTTACTCCACTTATTATTTCACCGTGGCCTTTTTGCTGATGGATCGTCATCCCGAATGGTGGGAGTTCTTCAAAGCCCAGCATTTGCAACAAGACCCTGCCAGAAAATTTGAATGGAATGTCGCAAAAGCTGTTTACACCAACGCACCAAGTCAAATCCAAAACATCCATCTGTTTCCTGAGTGGGGAGAGAGGTATAGGCCGTATTTTTATAAGAATTTTTTCGATGCGGAATTTCTGCCAGCGTTTGTCTCCCTTAATCCGGATCAGATGGAAAGTTTGCTCCTGAATAATCTTGAGGACTTGCTTGATAATGAGTCGTGGAATGAGGAGAACATGGCTCAAATCCTTGCCATTATTGACTATTACTGTCAATATGAACCCAAAGCGAAAACTGGTCTAACGGGAATGCTCAAAACCTTCCAATTCCTTTTTTACGGCGATATTCCGCAATGGGATGCGAAAGCGGAAACGCATTGGTCTCTGTGTGTCAAGGCCATTCTGTCACTCTATCACGGCGATCTTGAGCTGGCAGGCGAGCAGTTTGAAGCCTCGCTGAAGCTGCGCAACAAGAAAGCGAAAACAAAGAATGTGTATGAAATAGAGCTGCTTGACTTTTTCTTGATACTTTATTATGCCAAGGCAAACACTCCGGCAACGGTGAAGAAAGCTGCCCAGTTTATTAACAAACCTCTTGTCAAAAACTATTTTGATTACTTATCTTGCCAAGTGATTGTTCAACAAGTTATTTTAGGGGAGAACGACACTCACTTGGCCAATCAACTTGTCACTTATTGGAAGTCGTCTCGTGACAGAGCGCTGGTGACGCATTTCACCACGTTGCTTGCGCATTATTTCGATAAGACTGATGTTTTTTTGAAGCACAACTATCCTATCAATGTCATCCCGAGATGTCCTTTGTTATGTCATGAGCTTTCTCCCTACCTGGAAATCAAGGACGAAGAGCAACTTGAAAAGAAGTTAGGTGGCAAACCCATCCTGGCTTCCCTCCAAAAAAAGGAATATTGGGAGTCGGTCATCGAAAAACTCACAGCCTCTTTTGAAGAGAAAAATGAAAAAACATTGGCCAATCAAGCCGCAACTCGTTATGTTTATTTGATTGGCGACTATGAGTCGATGGAGGTGAGGGCGCAACGCATCCTAAAAACCGGGGGATGGAGTGTGGGTACAAAGGTTTCGGTTGACAGGTTTGTGCGGATGGAGTTGGAAAACATGGACGAAACCGATAAAAATGTCGCAACGAATTCGCGCTCATACAGCTATTACGCTCTTTATTCCCGGTATGCCATCCCGCAGCTGGTCGGGAGCGACCGCGTGTTTTACGAGGATCATTCGGGTAGGCGTCCCGTGGAAATCGTAGAGGAGAAACCTTTCATCGCCATTGAGAGAGTAAAGGACGGATTCTTTATCAAAACTAACGTTCCGCAAAAAAACGAGTATGGCGAGATAATAAATAATACGGTGATTTGCCGTAACGATAAGACGCATTTCACCGTGTTCAAGCTTAGCGATATGGAACGACAGGTGATTGACGCACTTACAGTGCTGGGAAAATTCCCGCAACATGCTGAGCCCGCCTTGCACCATTTTTTGGAACAGCTTTCCGGAAAGATCGAAGTACATTCCGACCTGTTGGAAGGTGGCTCCTCGCTTCAGAAAAAAGATGGCGTGGCACGGCTCATCCTACGTATCATCCCCCTCAAAGACGAGTTCTCACTTGAAATCCAAGCTCAGCCTCTGGAAGGAGGCAAGCTGAGACTCGTGCCTGGCCTGGGGAAGGAGGACGTGTTCGACGAGGCGGATAACACTCGCTATCAAGTTCGGCGTGACACGAAAACAGAGGCCGCGTATTTTTCCGAGATCAAAGACTTCATGCAATCCACGCTTTTTGTTGACCTGAGCGTCAACCAAGCCTCCCTGTCAGTGGAAGATCTGCTCGGACTGCTCGAATTTGTCAACGACAAGAACGACCGTTTTGAGGTGGAGTGGCCTGAAGACAAAAAACTGAACTTGAAAGCCACCTTGAATAAATCGTCGTTCAACATGCAACTGAAGTCGAAGGAGAACTGGTTCGAGGTGGAAGGAGAGGTGAGGATAGGCAACGAAGTGGTGTCAGCCATGCAGTTCCTCAACTTGATTTCGCAAGGCATCGTTAACGACCGTTTCGTCAAGCTGAATGAGACCGACTACCTGGCACTTACCGAGAACTTGGCCAAATACCTCCAACGGCTCGAAGGTCTGACCCAGCAAAGCCACGGCAAGTCGAGAGTGCCTTTCTATCAGGTGGGCGCCTTGGCCGACATCGTGAAGCACAGCGACGGCAGCGTCAAATCGGACAAAGAGATGAACGCTTTGATGAAGAAAATCGACCAAGCAGCAAAGATGGATGTCGCTGTGCCGTCAAGGCTGAAAGCGCAGCTGCGTGACTATCAGTGTGAAGGCTTTGAATGGATGGTGCGTTTGTCAGAATGGGGCGCTGGGGCTTGCTTGGCCGATGACATGGGTCTCGGCAAGACGGTGCAGTCTATCGCCTTCATGCTTTATAAAGCCTCCGAGGGTCCTTCGCTGGTGGTGTGTCCCGCATCAGTCATGCTGAACTGGGCCAATGAGTTGAGCCGTTTCGCCCCGACGCTGGATGTCAAGGTTCTTAATGAGTCAGCTGACCGCGAAGCCATGCTGAGCAGTGTTAAGCCATACGACGTGGTGCTCACCACCTACGGGTTGCTGGTTCGTGAGGAGAAAAGCCTCACTGGTATCGAATGGAACATCGTCTGCCTCGACGAGGCACACACCATCAAAAACCGTGGCACGAAAATGTCGGCGGCAGCTATGAAGCTGAAGTCGCAGAACCGTGTCATCCTCACGGGTACACCCATACAGAACTATCTCTCAGAGCTTTGGAATCTGTTCCAATTCCTCAATCCCGGGCTGTTGGGCAGCTTCGACCATTTCACGAAAAAATACATCCTCCCCATCGAGCAGGATGGCGACAAGGAACGTCAGAAGCAACTAAAGAAAATGATCACGCCATTTATGCTCAGACGCACCAAAGCCGAGGTGATCGAGGAGCTTCCCGAGAAAACGGAAATCACACGCAGGATCGAGCTTTCCGACTCGGAGAAGGCGGCTTACGAGACCATGCGTTTGGTGGCAGAGGCTGCCTTGCAGTCGGAGGAGAAGGTCGATGTCAACACCTTGGCACAGATCACCAAACTGCGTCAGGCTGCTTGTTCGATAAGCTTAGTCCAAAAAGGCTGGAACTTCGACTGTACGAAGATCGCTGCCGCTGCAGATTTGGTGGATGAAATCATAGAGTCGGGTAATAATGTATTGGTATTCAGTCAATTCACATCTTTCCTTTCGATGGTGAAGGCTGTGCTCGAGAAACGTGTGGGCAAGGACAAGCTGTTTTATCTGGACGGTACAACCACCCTCCGTAAACGCGAAAAGATGGTCGCCGACTTTCAACACGGTGCTGTACCCGTTTTCCTTATCAGCTTGAAAGCGGGAGGCTTGGGACTCAACTTGACCAGTGCCAACTATGTCATCCATCTGGATCCTTGGTGGAATCCCGCCATTGAACAGCAGGCCACCGACCGGGCTTATCGCATCGGCCAGAATCGTAACGTCACGGTGTATCATCTGATTTCAGAGAATACCATCGAGGAGAAGATCCTCCGCCTGCACAAGACGAAACGTGATTTGGCCGATTCCCTCTTGACCGACAGCAACATCAGTCGTGCCATGACTATCGAAGACCTGCGCTATTTGGTGGAGCAGGGGGAATGAATCGTCGGAAATTATGGCGGAGAGAAAGCACAGGGAGGCCTATTTTCCAATATTGAATTATTTGAGTTGCTATTTTATTTAGAATAATATTCAATATTGTATCATTATTAATGATATTTTTATATTTTTGCGATGTGAAAATTAAAATAATGTTATTATGGAAACGCCATCGATGATTAAAGGTATTAATTCCTCCTTCTCCCCGATTGAAATACCAAAAGGAGTGCCGGCTTTTGGAAAGAAAAAGAATAAAAAACCAGAAAACACCGTGGAATTAAATGATTATGATTATCTTTGCAGAAAAACAATAGATATGTCATACGCTGAACTTGCACAGTTGGAAGTTTTGAGTGCTTTGAATTCCATTACAACTCAGGAGGAATTGAATGAATTCAAGGATTTACTTGCCCATTATTTCGCTGATAAAGCTCAAAAAGCCATAGATGCGTTATGGGACGAAGGTGTAATCAACGAAAAGACCATTGAAGAATGGGGTAAAGAACACATGAGAACTCCTTATCATTATGAGGCGCATCGTTCTTGATACTAACTGTCTGCTACAGATGTTGCCGGCTTATAGTCCCTATCATGTAGTATGGGAAAGAGTGATGCGTGGTGAAATAAGCCTTTGTGTTAATACCGAGATCTTGTTAGAGTATGAGGAAAAGAGATGCGGGAAAAAACACTGACAGCGATGTCGTAGAGATGATTAAAAAAGCCGTGGAGAGTGAAATCAAAACAGCTTCTAAAAAGGTTTTAACTTGTATAAATGAGCTGACGGGCATACTTTTTGCATGTTATCTTTGTTTTTGAACTATTAAATTTTTGTCATCATGAAAAAGTTGTTTTTTTATTTGGCGCTGTTTTGTGGCATTGCCCTATTAAGCACCAGTTGTAACAAGGAAAACCAAAACCAAGTTGAACCTGAGACCAACGCAGGGACTTTAGTCGTTGGAAGCAAAACCCTGAATATCACGACTTCCAAAGATGCTGCCTTCGGTAACCAACACGCTATCGTCTTCGCCTCGGAACAGTTCACGAACGCAACCAATAACGGCATCGCAGTGATTTTCGATGGCCCTGTCACCCCTGGCCATTATGTCCTGGGTGACCCTAAGACTACGACTCCTAAAGTGGTCGGACTTAAAGACTTCAATATGGGTGAACTTCAGGCCGTGATCGCAGTGGATACCTTGAATGTCAATGAGGTTTACTACTGGGTCAGCGGTGAGCTTTCCATCACTGAAGAAAATGGGACTTACACAGTGGTGCTTTCACAATGTGTCGCTGTCAACCATGCTGGCAATAACATCACCCTGTCAGTGAACTTCACTGGCACTTTGTCACCTTTTGTTATTAACACGGATAACAAATTCATCGTGGATGGCAAAGAGACAGCAATCAGCTTGGCTGGATACACCTCCATCGGGCTTTCCGATACCGTAGGCCATTTTTATGGGACTCGTTCCATGGTGTTCATGTCGCCCAATCATAAGGTTGCGTTCATCGTCAGCTATCTGAACAGCAGCACTATCGATGGCACCTATCAGCTCAGCGCCCTCATCCCATATCTGCCTGCTTTGCCGTGCGTCCATTATGCTACTGACTTCGATTTCTGGAGTGCTACGCCTCAAACGGGTTATGTGGCTGAAAGTGGAACGCTGAAAGTGCAGACGGATAGCGATGGCGTCCGTACCGTCACCATCACGAACGCCAAACTTCGTAATTTAGAGCATCCTAACAGCATTTTCTTCCCAGTCATCGATGCCTCGCTTCAATATCAGGGCTTGATGTATGAAATCGGGAACTAATCAGCTATGAAAATAAAACTCCTCTTCATCTGCCACGGCAACATTTGTCGTAGTCCAATGGCGGAGTTCGTCATGAAACACTTGGTGGAAGAGGCCGGCGTCGCCAATCAGTTTGAAATCGCCTCCGCCGCCACTTCCACCGAGGAGATTGGCAACCCTGTGTATCCTCCAGCTCGACGAAAGCTTGCGGAACACGGCATCGGCTGTGCTGGCAAGACCGCACGGCAGATGACCATCGACGACTATCGCCATTATGACTATATCATCGCCATGGACCATAACAACTTGCGGAACTTGAAACGTCTTATTGGCGATGACAAAGACCATAAAATCAGCCTCTTGATGGATTACACCCACCGACCTGGTGATGTGGCCGACCCTTGGTACACCGGGGATTTCGATGCTACGTGGCGCGATGTTTTGGAAGGGTGTGAGGGACTGTTTAGTTCTATCTTTGCACCCTAGATTCCTTGACTCATGAAGAACACGAATGCCACTCGTAATCTCCAAAACGCCGCTAAGATCTGTGTCGGCCTCTTCCTGACCGACCCCAAACGGTCGTCCTGGGGGCGGATGTGGCAGCTGTTCTCGAGATTCACCTGGGAGTTGCCCCAGACTCTGGCGGGATGGCTCTTTACGTTGGGCCGTGCGCTCGTGGGGAAAGTGGATCGTGTCGATGCCTTGGGTGGCATCACCTTCGCCACCAGAATCACGGAGAAGGGATGTATGGGAGTGTCATTAGGCACCTTCGTCGATCTTTGGGATGGACACTGGCTCCGCGACAGCGAGATGGGATTAGTGCTCAGCAACCAGCTCTGTATGCATGAGTTCGGTCATACCGCCGACAGCCAGCGTTTTGGACCCTTGTATCTTCCCGTCATCGGTCTGCCAAGCTTAATCAGTGCCTTCGGCAAAGGCAATCACAGCGTCTTTTGGACGGAACTTCGAGCCAACCGCCACGCCAAACATTATTTTGCCCAACGCTATCAAATAAGTTGGAACGAATTTGGATATCCTACCACGAAACCAAATCCTTCGGGAACCTATACGGCATGACTTAAACAAAAAAACACCGCTGAAAAGCGGTGTTTTTAGTGGAGCATAACGGAGTCGAACCGATGACCTCTTGCATGCCATGCAAGCGCTCTAGCCAACTGAGCTAATGCCCCTTGCTTTGTTTTGCGCTGCAAAATTACAACTTTTTTTGATTCCGCAAGAAAAAAACACGATTTTTTTTCTTTTTTTCAAAAAACCATCCTTGTTTGCTGCGAAAATCATATCTTTGCTCTTTTCCCAACGATTCAACAATCTGTACAATTCAATATCTCAATCATTCAATACCCTTATTCCCTTGAAGACCATTAAAGACATCTATAAAATTGGTATTGGCCCTTCCAGTAGCCATACCATGGGGCCGCAAAAGGCAGCCCAGCTTTTCAACGACCGCTATCCCAACGCGGATGCCTTCGAAGTGACACTCTATGGCAGTCTCGCCGCAACAGGCAAAGGCCACATGACCGACTGGGCCATCCTCAACACGCTTCAAGCGCCTGCTGAAATATTATGGAAACCCGATGTGTTCCTTCCTTTCCATCCTAACGGGATGTTATTCAAGGCTTTGGATTCTCAAAAGGAAGTCCTGGGTGAGTGGACCGTGTTCAGTATCGGCGGTGGAGAACTGGCTGAAGAAGGGCATCGTAATGAGTCGGTGGATGTCTATCCCATGGATAAGATGACCGATATCCTCGACTGGTGCGAACATTCAGGTCGTACCTATTGGGAATATGTCTATGAATATGAGAACCAAAAAGAGGTGGAGGACTACCTGATGGAGGTGTGGCAAGTGATGAAAGCGGCGGTGGAGCGTGGCCTTCAACAGGAAGGGGTGTTGCCGGGTCCTTTGCATCTCGCTCGCAAAGCCGCGATGTATCACGTCAAAGCCAAGGGCTATTCGCATACCTTGCAGAGCCGTGGCTTAGTCTATTCGTATGCCCTTGCCGTCTCCGAGGAGAATGCCTCGGGTGGACGCATCGTCACGGCTCCGACATGTGGCTCCTGTGGTGTGATGCCTGCGGTTCTATATCATCTCTCGAAGAGCTATGACTTTACCGATATCCGCATTGTGAGAGCTTTGGCTACCGCGGGTTTGGTGGGCGACATCGTTCGCACGAACGCCTCCATTTCCGGTGCTGAGGTGGGATGTCAGGGCGAGGTGGGCGTGGCTTGCGCCATGGCCGCCGCCGCCGCCAACCAACTCTTCGGCGGGAGCCCGGCTCAAATTGAATACGCCGCCGAGATGGCATTGGAACATCATCTTGGCATGACTTGTGACCCCGTGTGCGGACTTGTCCAGATACCCTGCATCGAACGGAACGCTTACGCCGCCGCCCGCGCCCTCGACGCTAATATCTACTCCACCTTCACCGATGGCCATCACCGCGTGTCGTTCGACAAAGTGGTCGAGACCATGAAGGAAACAGGAAAAGACTTGCCTTCTTTGTATAAAGAGACCTCGCAGGGTGGACTTGCGCGTGATTTTCAGCAGATGAAATAATGATTATAAAAATATTAAACTATATACTATGAAATCGCTATTTAAATCACTGTTGTTCGCTGTCTTGATGATTGCTGCAAACACTTCGTTTGCCCAGCAATCTATTTCTTTGGATAGGTCACAAGACCGATTTGCTATTCTGGAAGATCAAATGCAAGGCCTTCGCTTGAATATCAACTATGCACAGCTCCAGTCGTCTCGTTTGGAGCAATCGCGTGGTGCCTTTTATGAGCTATCGCTCGAAGGGGGTCTTTTCGATGGGTCTGTTGGTGACCCGAAACTTCCTGTCACACAGCGTCTTATTGAAATTCCTTTTGGCGCTGAGGTGAATGTGCAAGTGCTTGGCTATCACACCGAGGAGTATGACCTTGCCGATTATGGCGTGGGGCAGTTGATGCCGATGCAGGCTCCCGTGTCGAAAAACGACGTCCCTGAAGAAGCTCCTTTCGTCATCAATGAGGCGACATACTCGCGCGACGAATTCCTGGGTCAGCCCTTAGCTCAGGTGGAGGTGCTGGGAACCCTTAGGGGATACCGTCTCGCAAAACTCGTGCTTTCCCCCGTTTCTTATAATCCTGTGCAAAACAAAATCAGAGTCTGCAACGATATTGATGTACAGCTTCGTTTCACGGGGGCTGATGAGGCACTGACTCGTGAGGTCAAGGCGAAAACACGCTCTCCTTATTTTGATTTCATTCAAGACCGACTCTTAAATGCTGCCGTCAGTCGTGATTATCCAGGTCATCCGGACATGACCCAATATCCTGTCACTTATGTCATCATCGCCGATCGTATGTTTGACGGTTATCTCGAAGACTTCATCCGTTGGAAGACGCAGAAGGGCTTCCAGGTGGTGTTGGCTTACACTGATGAGATTGGAACCACGTTGGGTGCCATCCAAGCTTATATACACGGACTTTATAACAATGCCACGGTCGATAATCCCGCCCCCAGTTTCATCCTATTCGTGGGTGATACCCCTCAGATTCCCGCCTATATTGGTACTTCCTCGCAGAAGGTGACCGATGTGTATTATGCCAGCGTTGACGGTGACTATTTCCCAGAGATGTATTATGGACGTTTCTCAGCCCGCTCGGTGGGAGAGCTGCTTCCTCAGATTGAGAAAACCTTGTATTATGAGCAATACCAGTTTGTGGATCCGTCTTATCTGAACCGTGTCAACCTAATCGCCGGGTGGGATGACTATTGGAATCAACAGATAGCTCAGCCTACCATCCGTTATGGCATGAACAACTGGTTCAACGAAGACCACGGCTATACGGATGTGTATCCTTATTATGGGCCGAATGACTATGCGGGATGTTATCAGAATGACAAGATTTCGGTTGGGATGATTAACTATACCGCCCATTGCAGTGAGACCGTTTGGGGCACTCCTGCGCTTTCGGCCTCGAATATTTATAGCATGAACAACGAGGGCTTTTATCCTCTGGCCATCGGCAACTGCTGCGAGTCGTCGCAGTTTGGTTACGGCGATTGTGTGGGCGAGGCTTGGGTGCGTGCCGACAAGAAAGGAGCGGTTTGTTACCTTGGCTCAGCTCCCAGCACGTATTGGTACGAAGACGCATGGTGGGCTATGGGCTCCTATCATATCACCGATGGCAACATGGGACAGGCTCCGCAGTATAGCCAGACGACGATGGGCTCGTATGATGCCATGCACGAAGGGGGCTATGTCTCGACAGGTGGCTTGGTGTATTGCGGCAATTTGGCGGTTACCGAGGCATGCAACCATGGCTGGAGCGATGCCGCACATTATTATTGGGAGGCCTATAATGTCTTGGGTGATCCTTCCTTGGTGTGTTACCACACTGAAGGTGTGATAAATACGGTGTCTCACGAGCCTGTGTTGTTTAAGGGTTCTAATCATTTCTCTCTTGAAGCGGAGCCGGGCTCGATGGTGTGCCTGTCGAAAGATGGAGTGCAGCTGGGTAGTGGCATGGTGGGTGACGACGGATCGCTGACGCTTGAGGTCTCTCCTGTCAATGAGGGAGGCTTTGTGGATCTGGTGGTCACCAAACCGCAAAGGATTCCCGTGATACAGTGTGTTCCTGTCGCCACTCCGGGTCAGCCTTATCTTGTTGTTGACGAGGTTGGACCTGTGCATTTCCCCTATAATCAGGAGACGATGCTCTCCGTCACGGTGAAGAACGCAGGCACTGTTGAGATGCCAGCCAACACCACCGTCGAACTTCAGTCGTTGGATGAAAAGATCCAAGTGCTTGATGGACAATGTTTGTTGACGCAACCCATCCCCGCAGGTGGAACTGTCGTGGTTAACAACGCTTTTAAAGTCAGGGCGGATGCAGAAGTCAGGGATGGCGAGCGTTTCCGTTTGTTGACGCAGGCCGACTGCGGTGAGCAGGTGAACTCGGATTTCTATGTCACTGTTGACAAGCCGGTGCTCGAATATGTTGGTTATGAAGGCGATCATGGCTTTATTGCGGGTGGATGGTATGAGTTGTGGGTGACCTTCAAAAACGTGGGCGGAGCTGCGGCAGAATCGCCTGTGGCGCGCCTCGTCTCTACGAACCCTTCGCTCCAGATCCCGACGTTGGAGACTCATCTGGATCGCTTAGAAGCGGGTGAGGAGACTACCTGCTCGCTCTCTTTCAGACTCCCGGATGACGTGTCGGAGGGTGATGAGCTGTCCTTTGAAGTCTCGTTGCAGGATGTCGGGGTCAGCGTGCGCCAAAACATCACCATCGTGAACCGTTGTGCCATGGAGTTGGAGTTGCGTGATGCAGGTGGCAACGGCTGGGAAGGTGCCCAGCTGCGAGTTAACTTCCAGGACGGAACGCCCGTTACCTATTATGAGTTGCAGGATGGAGCTTCCAACATCTATCAGCTGGCCAGCAGAAAAGGCTATAAGATTAAACTTACCTGGATCAATGGTAACAATGACGCTGAATGCAGCTTTACCTTGCGTTTCGATGACGGTGAAGTGCTCTATGAGAGTACCCCTGACTTGCATGGAACGCTGTTGCTAACGGAAGTGGATTGCGCCATCCATAATGTCGGGTTACAGGAAAACCATGATGACACCATGACGCGCGTGTTCCCCAACCCGGCTTCCGGACAAGTGAATATCGTGGCTGAGTCGTCCATCCTTCACTGCCAGATGGTGAACAGCCTGGGGCAGGTCGTTGTTGACAAGCGCTTCCATGAGACGGAGACGCATCTGAACGTGAACGGATTAGTGCCGGGAATCTATCTCTTGCGGGTTAATACCGAGGCAGGGGAGAGCTTCCATAAAATAATGATAAAGTGATTTTAAAAATAAGAATATGAAACGTTTTGCTGTAGTGTTGGCCGGGTGTGGCCATAAAGATGGTGCTGAAATCAACGAGGCAGTCTCTCTGTTGCTTGCCATTAGTCAGCATCATTGTGAATATCAATGTTTTGCTCCTGACCGTCCTCAGGCAGAGGTGATTGACCATGTCACCGGAAAGAAGGTGACTGGTGCCGAACGCAACATCATGACAGAGGCGGCTCGTATCGCTCGTGGTAACATCCTTCCTTTGGAGCAGTTCAAGGCTGAGGACTATGACGCTCTTTTCTTCCCAGGGGGCTTTGGCGCTGCCAAGAACCTGTGCGATTATGCTTTCAAAGGCGCTGCCATGGAGGTGCAACCCGATGTCGCCCGTGTGATTTTGGAGATGCATGAGGCCAAGAAACCTATCGGTGCACAATGCATCGCTCCGGTGATGCTGGCCCGTCTCATCCCCGATGTGTGTGTCACCTTAGGAGCGGAAGGCTCTGATGTCGCCGATCATGTAAGGGAATGGGGTGCCAACCATGTGCAGACTGAGCATGGTGACGTTTGTGCCGATAATGAGAATCTGGTGTTTACCACACCGGCTTTCATGTTAGATGCCACGTTGAAGGATGTCTATGATGGTGCCTACAACATGGTGGAAGCGGTGATGGAAGCGTTGGGATGAATTAAGAATTTAGAATTTAGAATTTAGAGGGAGACAGAGATACCCCGTTAGGGGTTTAATCTCGGTAGAAGGAATTAAGAATTTAGAATTTAGAGGGAGATGGAGATACCCCGGTAGGGGTTTAATCTCGGTAGAAAAGGATTTTAGAATTTGAAAGGATACCCCGTTAGGGGTTAAATCTCGGTAGAAGGGAATTAAGAATTAAGAATTTAGAGGGAGACGGAGATACCCCGTTAGGGGTTAAATCTCGGTAGAAAAGGATTTTAGAATTTGAAAGGATACCCCGTTAGGGGTTGAATCTTGGTAGATGTGGAATTCAGACAGGTGTCAGATTTTATCGCCGTAGGCGAGATCCCCGGCGTCGCCTAAGCCTGGAACGATGTATTTGTGCTCGTTCAGCACGGGGTCGATGGCAGCGCACCACAAGGTCACGTTGTCTAAAGGCTTGAACATTTTCAAGATATTATCGACCCCCGTCTGAGCTGCTATCACACAGCAAAGGTGCAACTGTTTAGGGATGCCTTTGGTGCATAGCGCCTCGTAGGCCAGTTGCAGGCTGCCTCCTGTGGCCAGCATCGGGTCGGCGATGATCAACGTCTTGTCGGTCAAGTCGGGCGCGGCGAGATATTCCACCTTGATGCCTACTTCCTCGTGTTTCTCGTCCATATAATAACGATAGGCTGAGACGAAGGCGTTTCCGGCGTGATCGAAAATGTCGAGGAATCCCTGATGGAAGGGGAGCCCGGCGCGGAACACCGTAGCAAGGACGATTTCATCGTCATGAGTATTGGCTTTGGCCATGGCCAAAGGAGTCTGGATTTCCTTTTCTGAGTAGGTGAGAGTCTTGCTCACCTCGTAGGCCATCAACTGTCCGATTCGTTGCAGGTTATGACGAAAGGTGTTGCGGTCGCCTTGGATGTGTATATCCCTCAGCTCGGCCACATATTGGTTGATGACGCTGTTGCTTTCTGCGAAGTTGATGATTTTCATGGCTTTGGAACCCACAGTTTTGTGTGGGGTTGCGGGGTGGCCCCACACTTCCGTGTGGGGTTAAGGGGTGGCACCCTCTACCCCCCTCCCCGAGGGGAGGGGGTAGGGGGAGTGATTTTTTACCAAGCGAAGAGCGGATAGTCCTTCATCATCTTGTTGACCTCGGCCTTGACGGCGTTGATCTTGGCATCGGGAGCGGTCTTGGCAACCGGGTCGATGGCGCTAATGACGTCGTCGATCATCTCTACGATGATAGGCATCTTGTCCTCCTTCAGGCCACGGGTGGTGATGGCGGGAGTGCCAACACGGAGACCAGAGGTGAGGAATGGTGAACGGCTGTCGAACGGGACCATGTTCTTGTTGACGGTGATGTCAGCCAACACGAGGGTGTTCTCCACCATCTTGCCGGTGATCTCCGGGAACTTGCCGCGGAGGTCGATGAGCATGGAGTGGTTGTCGGTACCGCCACTGATGACTTGGTAACCTTTGTCGATGAAGGCTTGTGCCATGACGGCAGCGTTCTTCTTCACCTGAAGGATGTACTCGAAGTACTCGTCGGAGAGGGCTTCGCCGAAGGCCACTGCCTTGGCGGCGATGACATGCTCCAGAGGACCACCTTGGATGCCCGGGAACACGGCACTGTTGAGCAATGCGCTCATCATCTTCACCTCACCCTTCGGGGTGGTACGGCCTTGAGGATCCGGGAAGTCTTCGCCCATGAGGATCATACCGCCACGGGGACCACGGAGGGTCTTGTGCGTGGTGGTGGTCACGATGTGGCAATAGTCTAAAGGATCGTTGAGGATGCCTTTGGCGATGAGACCAGCGGGGTGGCTGATGTCGGCCATCAGGATGGCACCGACTTGGTCGGCGATGTCACGCATACGGGCATAGTCCCAGTCGCGGCTGTAAGCGGAAGCACCAGCCACGATGAGTTTCGGCTTGCATTCGAGGGCGATCTTCTCCATCTCGTCGTAATCGACACGACCGGTTTCCTTGCTGACGTGATATGCCACGGGTTTGTAAAGCATACCAGAGGCATTTACCGGGCTGCCGTGTGAGAGGTGGCCACCATGCGACAGGTCGAGACCCATAAAGGTGTCACCAGGTTGCAGGATGGCTTGCATCACTGCCATGTTAGCTTGGGCGCCTGAGTGAGGCTGCACGTTGGCGAAGTTGGCATCAAAAAGTTCACAGGCGCGGTCAATAGCCAGCTGCTCGCTTTGGTCAACGATTTGGCAACCGCCGTAGTAACGCTTCCCAGGATAACCCTCGGCGTATTTGTTGGTCATCACGGAGCCCATGGCTTCCAACACTTGCTCACTGACAAAGTTTTCTGAAGCAATCAGCTCGATTCCATGCATCTGACGCTCTTTCTCTTGGCGAATCAGATCAAAGATTTTCTCGTCTCTTTTCATTATTTGATTATTAAGATTTAAAGATTCTTTTTCCGAGTGCAAATTTAGTACTTTTGCCGTATTAAAAAAAAGATTTTATGAAAACTATTCAAAATGCTACTATTGCCTTGATTCTGTTTGGTTTGTTTTTTGTTTCATGCAACAGAAACAAGCCTGCGGAGCCTTCTCGGGTTGACTATTCCGATACTGCTTTTTGGTATTCTTTTGGTGATGAAAGCCATGCGGCGGATGTCTTCTACGTGTATCCCACGGTCTCCACGATTTCCTTTGAAGATAACGATTCGTCATGGTTTGCGGATATCACTATCCCTGAAATAAGAGAGGAGGCTAATGAGAATCAGCTTTTCAACAAGATGCTTTATGGCGAATATAACTTCTACGCTCCATATTATCGGCAGATGATCTTCGAGGCCTATCTGCAACCCGCGGATACGCTGGCGAAACTTGCTCAACGTGCAGCTACCGACATCAATGATGCTTTCCAATACTATATGGAGCATTACAATCATGGCCGTCCTTTCTTCTTGATGGGTCACAGTCAGGGTTCACAGCTAATTATTGAGATGTTGAAGCACGGCATGACCGAGGAGCAGCGCAACCAGATGGTGGCCGCTTATTGCATTGGCTATCACGTCACTGCGGAAGAACTGGCGCAATATCCCGAAGCCTTGAAACCTGCCACTGACAGTCTTATGTCGGGTTTGGTTGTTTTTAATTCAGTGACCGATCCCTCAGCCATCGGTTTCGTCTCGCAAGGTGATGTGGTCGGTGTCAATCCCACCACTTGGAACATGTCAACTGATACTATTCCTGCAGAGTTCCATTTAGGCATGGCCAAGTACAATGCGACCCGTGATAGTGTGTTAATTGTCCCTTGTCCAACCCGCACCTATCTTTATGACCATGTTACCGTCTGTCCCGACCTCAATCCAGAGATGGTCTTCATCCACGCTTACGAAGCGATGTTCCCCCGCGGCAACCTTCACTTCGCCGACTCCTGGCTCTTTGGCGGCAACGTCCTGGAGAATATGCGGTGCAGGCTGAATGCGATGCGGTAGCTATGATATCCACCCGCCAATAATTTCAATCCACCACCCGTCTTTTGTTCTTTTTATCAAGAATGAGTTTCCTCCTGTACCTTGGCTATATTTGATCAAATAAGTATCTTCCTCGTCATCCACTTTGAACATGGGGGTCATAAATAGCTCATCCAGCTTATCATTGTATTTTTTGTTTTTTAGGAACTCTTGTTCTGACAGCACAATGATTCTATAGTTATGGGGTTGAATGGCTTTGAGATCTGGATCGTCGGTCACCAGCATTACGGTGGGGGTGTCTTCTTTGGCAAATTGTACTTCTGGGTTTTCGGAGAAAGGTATGATTTCTCCCCGCAAAATCGTGTCTCGACGAGAGCCATCCTCTGCTTCGATAAAGGCTCTGAAAATTATTCTCTTGTCTCCATTTATGATAGTTTCAAAAGCCGAGGCCTTTTCTGTTCTTGGCAGAGCACAACGGGGGTTCGCATCTTGATTGTCGGGTATCCCATCGCCGTCGGTGTCGCGGTTGTTTGGATCGGTAAAGAATTTAGCTTCAACAATATCGGTAAGGCCGTCTTCATCCGTGTCTTTACGAAGAGTTTTTAAATCAATGATCAATAATAGTCCGTCCTTAACAAGTTGAAAATCAGGTTCCGGACCTGGATGCATGAACGGCTTCATTTGACGAAGAAGGCAGGCCTCTACCTGCAAGTCCCCTTGTTCATTGATTAAAGGATGTTTGGATTCTCCTTTGATATACAGAGGTTGTTTCTGAACAATTCCCGTATAATAATATTCCCAATTTTCCCCGTAATCCTCGGAATAAGCCACCCAAACACCGGGTTCCCCGTGGGAATAATTTTCATACCAACCGCTTTCATAGACAACGGCCTCAACATTTTCCTTCTTTTCATACCTGATGACTTGTCGCTCATCTACTTTATCAATAATGCTTGAGCCTGGCTTAAACATTATTTCCAAGTACTTAGAGAAATAGGGCTGATTGTCATTCTTCTCGTATGGAGTGTAGTCATCTGTTTTTCGGAATTCAAAAAAGGGATTTTGATAATTACGGATGGTCCTGCGACTTACTTTTTTGAAGTAATATAGGTGAGAGGTCTTTCTTCTTTGTTTATAATAGGCATCATGTTCCTGGCTTGGATATGACTGTGCGAACATGAACGCAGGTAACAAAAGGAATAATAAAAATGGGAATAACTGTTTTTTCATAGTGGGATTAATTTATGATGACTGTTCTTCTGTTTGTGAGAGCAAAAATATGGATAAAAGCTACAAAAAGTATCTTCCTCATCGTCGAGTACAGTTTTTTCTTGATATTTTGATGTTATAGTTTGTTGTATTTCAGAATACTAATAAGAAAGTGAATATAGTAATAATCAAAACATATTATTGAAGAAATCAACGATAAAGTTTGCTAAACAGAAAACTATTTGTATATTTGCAGCGTGAAAACGAAGGACAATGGCAATAAGGGTCACATATTTGCAAGAGGCTCGCGATTTTCTGCGGGAAATTGAAGTTGATGCGGCGAAGAAACTGGCCTTTAATGTGAAAAAGGTTCGTATGGGGGTGAAAGACACGAAAATTTTCAAGAAACTCAAAGGAACGGAAATTTGGGAGTTCCGCATATCGCACGCTGGCAACTGTTATCAGTTGTTTTCCTTTTGGGACAAACGTACCGAAACATTGATTGTGGCTACACATGGCATTGTAAAAAAGACGCAATTGACTCCAAAGAAGGAGATAGCGAAAGCGGAAGCGATACGAAAGGACTATTTTGATGGCAAATGAAACATTACTTGATATGAAACAGTACACTGAAGAAGAAGTTCTTGACGAACTTATTGGCAAAGAAGGGACACCTGAGCGTGATGAGTTTGAGGCCAAACTAAAGAAAGAAGTTGACGATTACTTCATTGGCGAAGCTATCAAGAAGGCTCGCAAGAAGCAGGGACTGACCCAGTCGGAACTTGGCGAGCGCATGGGCGTGAAAAAGTCCTTCGTTTCGAAGATGGAGAACGGTCATGGCATGGCTTATTCGACTTTCGTCAGAGCATTCCAAGCTTTGGGTGTCACCTCCGCCAGTCTCGACCTTGGATCATTTGGTCGTGTCTCACTTTGGTGATGACCAGCGTTACCAAATCCACAAGCCGAGTCATTCAATCTTATCTAGAATTCCACGTATTATTCCCAAACTATATCAGTTAAGGTATTTCATTTTGCCATTTTTTGTTAATTTTGCGACCAAAATAAACCCAAACAGATGAAGAATTTTGTAGAAGAACTCCGCTGGCGCGGAATGCTGGCACAGATGATGCCAGGCACGGAAGAACTCCTTCAGAAAGAAATGGTGACGGCTTATCTCGGTACCGACCCTACCGCCGACTCACTGCATATCGGTCACCTCTGTGGCATCATGATGCTCCGCCACTTGCAACGTTGCGGTCATAAACCCATCATCCTCGTAGGTGGTGCCACGGGTATGATTGGCGACCCCTCCGGCAAGAGCCAGGAACGCAACCTACTTAACGAAGAGACTTTGAGGCACAATCAGGAATGCATCAAGAAACAAGTCTCCAAGTTTCTCGACTTCGAATCCAAAGAGCCCAACGCCGCTGAGATGGTCAACAACTACGACTGGATGAAAGACTTCACCTTCCTCGACTTCGCCCGAGAGGTGGGCAAACACATCACCGTCAACTACATGATGGCAAAGGACAGCGTGCAGCAACGTCTCAACGGCACCGCCCGCGACGGCCTCAGCTTCACCGAGTTCACCTACCAGCTGCTGCAAGGCTACGACTTCCTCTGGCTTTACCAGCACAAACACTGCAAGCTGCAATTGGGTGGCAACGACCAGTGGGGTAACATCACCACAGGTACCGAGCTGATTCGCCGTACCCTGGGATTTGAGAATGAAGCCTTTGCGCTGACTTGCCCCTTGATCACCAAGGCCGACGGCAAGAAGTTCGGCAAGACCGAGAGCGGCAACATCTGGCTCGACCCGAAACGCACCACGCCTTACAAGTTCTATCAGTTCTGGCTCAACGTCAGCGACGAGGACGCCGAGAAATACATCAAAATCTTCACCTCGCTGGAGAAAGAGGTCATCGATGCTCTTATCGAAGAGCATAAGCAAGACCCGGGTCGCCGTGTGCTGCAAAAACGTCTCGCCGAAGAAGTCACTGTGATGGTTCACTCGCAGGAAGCCCTCGACGCCGCTATCGAAGCCTCCAACATCCTCTTCGGCAAAGCTACCAAGGATGCTTTGGTGAAACTCGACGAACAGACCTTCCTCGACGTGTTCGACGGTGTGCCTCAAGAGCATGTCGCTTTAGAAGACCTTAAAGCAGGCATTCCGATTGTCGACTTCATGGCAGTCAACACCCAGATCTTCCCTTCCAAGGGTGAGGCTCGTAAGATGACCCAAGCCAACGGCGTGAGTGTCAATAAGGACAAGGTCACTCTCGACAAGATGATGACTCCCGAAGACCTCATCGACGGTAAATATATCCTTGTTCAGAAAGGCAAGAAGAACTACTATTTGGTGGTGGTGGAATAAGTGCGTTTCAACGGCATTTTTCCCCATTTCGTCTATTTGTTTTTGTGAGAGGAATTCCGGATTGCGTACCTTTGCGTCATGATCAAGCGTAAAAGCAAATCGGAATTCCTTTCTTTAAAGGGCATTCTCCTGCTCTCTTTGGGCATCAGCGTGGGTTTTCATCTCCTCTTCACGCTCTCCGCTTTTTTTGGCAACACCTTATTCTTCCCCGAGGTGAAACAGGACCCGCAGCGTCATTTCCATCTCTGGAGGATTGTGTTGTTCACGGTGTGCAATTTCGTGATGGTCTTCCTGCTTTTCCTTTATAATCGCAAGATGTACCGAGTCGATTTCAGGAAAAAAGGAATGCGTGGCTTTTTCATCATCTTTGGGTCTTTGTTGATCACGGCTGCGCTGAGCATTTTTTTCACCTTTATTCCTGAGCTTGTGGCCCCTCGGGAGCATCATCCGGGCTTCATGTCACGCATCATCCGCGATGCCTTGATTCGCGACTTCTCCTTCATGGTGGTGGTGGAACTGGTGACCAAGTTGCTGCGTACCTTGTACGAGCGAAATAACATCAGGGTGGAAAATGAGGCACTTAGAGCTGAAAACATCACCACCCATTACGAGGCCTTGAAGAGTCAGATGGATCCGCATTTTATGTTCAACTCCTTGAATACCTTACAGTTGCTCATCGATACCGATACCGCTAAAGCTCACGACTATGTGCAGGAGCTCTCGCAAGTGCTTAGGGCTACGTTGCAGAACAAAGAGGTCGTCACCTTGGAACAGGAGCTTCAAGGGGTGCAGGCTTATTGCAATTTGATGCAGATCCGCTATGGCGAAAACCTGAAGTTTGATATTCAGATTGAACAAAAGTATTTTCCCTACATGGTGCTTCCGCTTTCCGTACAGGGCTTGGTGGAAAACGCTGTCAAGCATAATGTAATCAGCGCCAAGCAGCCTTTAAAGGTGAATATCCACACCGTTGAAACGGGTTTTTTGAAAGTAACCAACCCCATTCAACCCAAGATTATGGATGAAGCGGGCAACGGCATCGGTTTGCAGAACTTGATGGAACGTTACCGTCTGAAATGGAATGCGGAGGTTGGGATTATGAACGACGGACAGTGTTTTGAAGTAACTTTGCCATTGATTGACCCCAAAGAATAAAATGTCATGAAAGCTCTTATCATCGAAGACGAAAGTATAGCGGCGCAGGCTCTTGAGTCGCTCATCAAGGAAACCGATCCGGAAGTGGAAATCCTCGCGGTGATTCAAACCATTGAGGACAGTGTGGCGTGGTTTGAAGAAAACGCCATGCCCGACTTGGTGTTCATGGACATCCATCTCGCTGACGGCTCTTCGTTCGCCATCTTTGATAAAGTTGATATCACCTGCCCGATCATCTTTACCACCGCCTACGATGAATACGCCTTGAAGGCTTTTGAAGTCAACAGCATCGATTATCTGTTAAAACCCATCAACAAAGGAGATTTGGAACGGGCTTTGAACAAGTATAAAAGTTTCGCAGATCATGCGCCGAAGAGTGCTTTGGATGGACTGCTTGAGCAGATGGGAGGGTTGAAAAAGAAATATAAGACCTGTTTCCTGATTCCAGAGCGTGACAAACTGATCCCTTTGGCTACCAGTAACATCGCGTATGTGTTTATTGACACTAAGACGGTAAAGGCTATTTCTTTGGATGGGCATACTTATTATCTGAACCAAACCCTTGATGAAATCATGGCTCAGCTTGACCCCGAGGTCTTTTTCCGTGCCAACCGCCAGTTCATCATCTCGCGACACGCTGTCAAAGACCTCTCGGTATGGTTCGGCAACAAGCTGGCTGTCAACCTTACCGTTCCCGTTCCCGAGAAGATTATCGTCAGCAAGGCGAGGGTAGGGGAATTCAAAACTTGGTTTGCTGAGTGATTTTTGTTGAGTTGTTGAACTGTTGAGTTGTTGATTTGTTTATCTTTGTTTGCGAATTCAATTACAACTCAACAACTCAAAATATGAAAATCGTATTCCTTGAACCCCTTGGTCTGAAGACCAATGTTATAGAAGAGGCCTGTGCCGATTTGAAGAGGCAAGGCCATGAAGTGGTCATCTATCCTGACCGTAACGAGAATCTCGAAGAGCTGATCCGCCGCGCCCATGATGCGGAGGTGGTCATCGAGAGCAACATCCCCTTGCGAAAAGACTTTTTGGATGCCTGCCCGAAGCTGAAGATGCTCTCCATCGCCTTTACTGGACTTGATCATATCGACATGGAAGAATGCCAACGACGTGGCATCGTCGTGAAGAATGCCGCGGGTTATTCCACTGAGGCGGTCGCGGAGCTTGCTATTGCCATGATGATTGATGTGTATCGCAAGGTGTTGGAGAACGACCGTATCACTCATGAATGCCAACGTAAGGGCATCATGCCGGGTCGTGAGATTGGTGGCAAGACCGTGGGTGTCATCGGCATGGGCAACATCGGTCAGCGGGTGGCTAAACTTCTCAATGCCTTTGGCTGCAAGGTGTTGGCTTGGAATCGCACGCCAAAGACGGTAGAAGGAGTGACCTTTGTGGATAAAGAGACGCTGCTGCGAGAATCCGATATCGTCACCTTGCATATCGCTTTGAACAACGAGACCCGCGACTTCATCACCGAGCGGGAGCTGATGCTGATGAAGCCTTCGGCTATCCTTATTAATACAGCGCGAGGACCTGTCGTGAACGAACAAGCCCTCGCTGTTGCTTTGAAGTCGGGGATTATTGCTGGTGCCGCCACCGATGTGTATGGTACCGAGCCGCCTTTGAAAAAGGACAACCCCTTGTTTGATGCGCCCAACCTGGTGATGTTACCTCACATCGGCTTTGCCACTGAGGAAGCCTTTGTCCTTCGGTTGGGCATCGTCATTAAGAATTTAGAATTTTGAATTGAGAATTTAGAGAGTCCACGATTCGTCTCCCTCTAAATTCTCAATTCTAAATTCTCAATTTCCTTGGTAAGTGTTGCCATTCAGGGTTTGGATGAACTGGATGGCAGCATTTTTCACGCTTTGGAAGTCGTTGTTGAGTGAGCTGGAGCAGTCGAGGACCAGCATGACGATGGCGCTTCTGAACTCTTCAATCTTGTCGGTGTTGCCAGAGGGTGAGAACTCGCTGTTGATTTGCCAGGTCTCGGTGCTCGGGATCCATCTCCATTGTTTGGTGAAGGTAGTCTGAACCTCTTGGCCTTCAGTGGTGTAGAGGTTGTTGAAGGTGAAGTTGTCGAACATGCCTTCAGAGGTAGCATAGACGGCTAACTCATTGTCGCATTGGAGTCCCACATAGTTGATTTCATAGAGGATGCCCTGGTTGTTCTCCACCGTGTACATAGCCTCGATGTATTGTTGGGAATCCTCGGCTTTCTCGACATTGTCGAAGGTGAAGCGAATCATGGTGCCTGGGTTCGGGGCAGGGGTCTTCAGCGTGACGTTGTACTGGTAGCTTTGGCTGTACAGGTTTTGAGCGATTTGGGAGAAGATGTTGCCAACCTCGCTCATGTTACCCACTTCGTAAACGTTGTCGTTGTCGCTGGAGAGCTTGATCAGGTTTTGTTGGAATTCGGCCACATCGGTGACATCAGAGCCTCTCACGCCGATGGTATAGGCTGAGATGGGCACTTGCTGTTCGCCGACCTTGAGGGTGTGAATTCTGTTGTGCACCGCTTCAAGGTAAGCTTCTTCACTGGAGTAGTTGTCGTTCAAACGGTATGAGCCGAGGTCCAGACCGTCGGTGAAAGTCACTACAGAGACGTTGATCAGGTCTTGTGGTGGGGTGACGGCTTCGATTTTGTCGAGGGCGGTGTTCACGGCATGGTAGAGGGCGGTGCCGCTGGCCATGCTGAGTCCGTTGACGAAATCAATCATGTCTTGCTTGTTAGCGTCGTTCAACAGCTTCATTGTTTTGGTGTTCAACTCGCTGTTAAAGCCAATGATGCCGACATAAAGGCCTTCCTTGCTGGTGTCAGGTTTGTCTTTGAAGCAGCTGGTCAGGCAGGTTGTCATTCCAAGCAGCAGGGCTGCCATTACAATCAGATTTCTTTTCATGATAGTATTTGTTTAAGGTTTGTTTCAATGTTTCAAAACGCAAAGATAGTAAAATTATTTTATATGGGTGGATGCGTTCTTGAGTTTCCTTTTTTATTCATGGGTGAACGTAAAAAAAGAGGGTGACTAAAAAGTAGTCATCCTCTTTTTTTTATTTTTTGATAAGAAAAAAATGGTTATCTTGTTAAAAAATAACGAGATAACCATTGTTTGTATCGATTTATTTCTTATATTTGTAGTGCGAATTATAAAACAAGGAATAAAATCGAATACGATGGCAAATTTAGTATATAAATCGTACGCACAAAACGAAAT